>Ga0136656_1000330_pt1 | contig 16106 bp, 13 predicted proteins | sample CPBDNA_9_FD_94862 | JGI IMG/M metagenome (GOLD analysis project Ga0136656, IMG submission 94862) | Freshwater to marine salinity gradient microbial communities from Chesapeake Bay, USA - CPBay_Sum_15_0.8_DNA (version 2) | ecosystem: Environmental > Aquatic > Marine > Coastal | place: USA...
TCAAAGATGTTAGCAAACCCTGATCAGTATAAAGATACTTGGCGTTGGGAAAAAGTACAAGCAGTGCTGAAAAAATTTGAAAGCACATACAAAATAAAATTTAATGATCTTTCTGAAAAATACGTCGACATCAATGATGACAATCAGAAAGTAAAATCTGAACTTCAACAACAAAATGTCGAATTCACAAACAAATTAGGTGACGGCAGAGAAGGCGTAGGAAAATTTGGACCGCTAATACCCAGAGCAGAACTTAACGGACCAGATGGCGAGCCATTTGAACCAAGTTCTGCAGTGACATGGCGTATAAACAAAGATAACAAAAAAGCCGGTACAGCATCTGATAGTCAAGCACTTAATGATTTTGCCAAAGCCAGAGAAAACTTCAGAGAGTTTGATTACATGATGAACAACGGTATACAGCAGTATGTAAAAGACAGTGAAAAGCAAGAGTTAGTTGCGTTCTTAAACAATGAAACGCAAGTTGATAGAGCAACAAAAGTACGAATGTTGATACATATGATAAACAACGTTGATCAGGATTTAAAAGCGCCAATGCCAATCAGTCAAGCACTGGTGAGAGCAAAACCACAGAGTGAAAGTATGAATACATTTGATAAATTTGATAATCTACCATTAGCAGAGCAGTTGCGTATAATTGCCAAAGTGGACAAAAAGAAAATTGATGAAGCATGGAGCAAAAAGTACAAGGACAGTATCAACTGTTCTAATCCAAAAGGCTTCAGTCAAAAGGCTCACTGTGCAGGCAAAAAGAAAAACGAAGCAGTTCTTGGACCAAATCCAACATCAACCAGTTTGCCGGGCTACATTAAAGCAATCAATGACATATTGAGTTCTGATAATCCTGTGTTAAAGATGGGATCAACCGGTGCACATTTATTCACTGCTAACCCAGGACAAACTGTGAACAGCACCTCAGACGTGATTACAGGTTCAGGCAAAGATCACATGGGCAAAGATGCTGAACAAGTGATTGCAAAGACACTGTGGAAAGGACAACTAAAGTCAACACCTGATACACCCAGCGCAAAGAAGGTTGTATTCAACAGAGGTGAAGTTGCTGAAGCATATCATGCACTAGCGGCGTTTGTGAGATTTGTGGCAAGGCCTACCAGAGACATCACACTAGATGATGTTGTGAGCTGGATACCCAAATTAGAAAACGGTGTTACATACGATCTCAAAGTCACAGATGCTGAAAACAAAGAGTTAGCAGACGAGTTTTGGGTAACAGTATCACTGAAGCCTGAGCAATGGGCGGCGTTCAAACAACCAGAAGCAGTGTTAGCAGACAAGTCATTTGCTAAGATTGCCGCAGACATTGTTGCAGACGCTAACAAGGAAACAGGCAGACGTGCAGACAAGTATGCCACTAACGGTAGATACGATCTAGTGCGTGTGATAGGCGATGGCGTAAGCGGTGAAACAGAAACCAAAACAGACATCGAATTCGAAAACGAAACCGAAAGCAAGTACAGAGGTTACAGTATTAAAGTAGGCTCAGTCAAGCAAATACACCAAGTAGGCGGCGGAGCAATCAGTGGTGCAAGAAAAGCATCAGCAGAAGAAAGATATAACATACTACAAGATGAGTTGTTTGGCGTACACGGTAGGTTCCGCATTGCTGACATCAGTGATGCCAAACTTGCATACATGAAAGCCGCTCAGGACGAAAGTGTTGAAGGAAGATTAGCCGCACAAGCAATTGGTTATAAAGCCGCTGTAGAAAGTTTTAACAACTACATTAAAACAGACGACGACGAAAAGAAATATGTACAACTGTTAGCCAAAGCATTCAAGTTTTTCCAAGCACGTGATGATGACAGAATACTGTTAAAGCAGTTCACTGGCACAAAGAAAGGCACTTACATATTGGATCCAAAGAAGTTTGACAACCTACACCAGCAAGGCTTAAACTTAGTTGCAGTATACGATGAAGCAAAAGAAAATCCAGAAATGGCAATCATTGATCAAGACAGCAACAAGAGATTGGTAACATTCCGCACATATAAAACTGCTGATGGTTACATGAGAAACTACATTGAGAAAGGTGACTTGTGGAAAGAACTTACTAACATTGCTAATGTAAAAGAAAGTGTGCGTGAAGGCGCAGTACCAGATAACAGCACTGTGAAAACACTGCGTGAGATATTAAGCAAGCCACTGTTAAGCGGAGATCTCAAAGGTCAAATGAATGCTTATGTTGCTATACCTGATCCAAGTATGATCAAAGATTTCCGTGCCGCTAGAGCAATGGCAGGTGACAAACACGATCTGCGTGATATTGTACGCAGTTATGCAAAAGCAAAACTTCATCCAGATGTATTAAGGAAAATCAAATGAGACTGTTTGAGGTAGCAAACAAAGGCATACCACGCAGTCAAATGCCTCAGATCCACGTAGAAGATATCAAAGATGACTTTGATTATCGCCAAGGCAAACTATCATTGAAAAAAATGAAACCTGTGCAAACAGAGCGTGTGGAATCAGAGTACAAGAAAGCAGTAGAAAAAATCAAGAACAAACAAGCCAGGCCAATATTACTGGATAAAAATTTACGCATTGTAAACGGACACCACAGATACGATGCATACAGACACTTGGGTTTTGACAGTGTGCCTGCTGTGATAGTTGATGCTAGTCTAGAAGATCTCATGAGCAAGTATCAACACACCACAGAAGAAGCAGGCGCTGGTGCCGGTGGCGGAGCCGCTGGTGGCACAGGTGGTGCAACAGGTGGCGCAACAGGTGGTGATGGTGGCGCAACAAGTTCGAGTGGCGACAGCGGGTCTGCAGATTCCGGAGACGCAGGAGACAGTGGCTCCGATTCCGCTGAAGCCACTCCCCCACCTAGCAGAGGATTTTTTTATGTAGGCGGGTTTGCACCATACAAGTCATCTAAGAAGAAAAAGAAGAAAAAGAAAAAATCTTCAGTGGAGTTTGGCAAGAGCATTTATGAAAGCCTCACCATGCCTAAGTTTGATGTCGAATGGGACGAAGCAGAGCGTTACCCAGAGTTCCGCAAGATTGGCAAGGAAGCGTGGATTAAACTTGCTAAGGCAGGCAAAGCAGTTACTATTACAGATGCAAGTGATATCGAAAATACAGATGCTGGTGAACCAGAAAGTTTTTACAATTTAGACAAAGACAAGCAGAAACGTGCATTACAGCAAATTGCCAGGGGCAATGTAGAGCTACCTATTGTGGCTGTTTACAGTGATGGGCATAAAGAATTGATAGGCGGTAACACCAGACTTACAGCAATGATGTTACGTTACGGCAAAGCAACTGTGTGGCAATTTGAAGTACCAGATGAAGTTGCAGAGTTAGGAGAATCATCCAATACTGTTACTTTTCCAGGAACTCATGTAAAAAGAGAGTATGTTACAATCAATGGTGTTAAGATGCTTAAAGATGTTTGGGACTACATGAGTAATGACAGAGAACACGAGCATGGTAAAGAAATTGGTAACTTTACAGGCGATGAAGATCCTAGAATTTTAAAGAAAGCATACCGAGCAGAGTTAGAAAACTTTATAGATGAGTTTGAAGATCAAGATATGGATCCGCAACCATTTATAGATGAACTAAACCGACTAAGTGAAAACTTTGCTGACGGTAAAGTAAAAGGCAAGAGTAGACCAGGCCGAGTAAAGAAGGCTGGAGCCAGTTGCAAAGGTTCAGTGAGTAGTCTCCGTGCAAAAGCCAAAAAGTACAGTGGTGAACGTGGCAAAATGTATCATTGGTGTGCCAACATGAAAAGCGGCAAAAAGAAAAAGTAATTAAATACTTGTATGAATATTCAACATATTTGGCAAGTCAATGATATTCAAGTCTTTTATAATCCTCAAAACGATGGCGGCGGCAGAACGTTTGCTATAGATTACATAAACTATCTTCAAAATCAAAAATATAATCATGTGCTAGAATGGTGTGCAGGCCCCGGTTTTATTGGCTTTGCTCTATTAGCATCAGGTATATGTAATCATGTAACTTTATTAGAATGTGATGAAAATGCTATTATAGATATAAACAATACACTTGACAGTAATCCACACATAAAAGATAACGTCACAGTAATACACACTGATAATATACAAAGTTTGTCAGAAACTCATCAATTTAATTTAATAGTTGGGAACCCACCTCACTTTAAACAATTTAATAGCCAGCAATATATGTTTTTTAAGAATATCCCAAAAGAAACTTGGAATAGACTTGCAGTCGATAAAAATTGGCATATACACACTGAATTTTTTGCACACATTGATAAAAATATGTCTCAATTATGCGAAATTATTTTATTAGAGAATGTGCATAATAATGAAATCCATAAAATTGCAGAAAAATTTAATTTTAACATAGTATCGTCAACTGCCACAGAGTCAAACCACGAACTTTTAAAAATTGTAAAATTTTAAAATAAATATTGCTAATGCAATTAGTTGATATCGATAATCCTTTTGTAAATTTTCTTGCCAGTTGTGGACAAAAACATCTTTTGAGCAATGTGCCCAGCCATGCAAAACAAAGTGTATATGGTCAATGTAGACAGTTAGACCAGTACTGGACCTCACAAGAAAAAGTTCATCCTAACGTAAAAGCAATATTTGTAATTAGTTTAGATGGTATAGGCTCAAAAGAATTATATCAATTGTGGGAAAAACACAAATATAACAGTAAACATCTAATACCTAAATATATTATTGATCATGAATTGCCTGTTATATTGTTTGACAACAGTGCAGAAGGTTTTTGCGATGATCATATATTTAAATTTATTTCTCAAGTAGTACATCATTTTTGTTTAGATCCTGATAATACTTTTTACTGTAACAGCAGTTATAACATACAAGATATGCAACAAGAATCTGGCTATACAAATTTTAAAACTTTTTGTTCAAACAATTTTCTAGAAGATAGCATGGCAGAGTTATTTGATAGCATACAATATGATTATGTTGATAATAACAAATTATTTAACATAGAAACAAATTTGCAAAAACAATTTCTATTTAGTTGTTTGAATAATGCACCAAAATATCATAGGGCATTATTACTTGGTTGCATGATTAAAAATGATCTTATACAATATGGTTATGTTAGTAGTCCTAGTGTCCCTTTTGAGGAGTTGTATAAAAAGACAATTTTAGAATTATCAATTGATTTAGAACATAACATTATTTCTAAAGAGGATGTTAAACAATCAATAGAATGGTTAGACTTATTACAGCCTGTCTATCCGTTAGAAGCGGATGTGCGAACCGACGACATAGTTCATATGAAACAGTTTGGCGACAATAATTTTATACAAAACATGATGAATTGTGATATTCAAGTAATTACAGAAACATTTTCTAATAATAATTTATTTGTAAGTGAAAAAGTTTTTAAACCTATAGTAATGTGTCAGCCTTTTATTGTACTTGGCAGTACACATACTTATAGGCATTTAGAAAATTTGGGTTATAAAACATTTGATTATTTAGTAGACACAAAAAAATTAGACATAACCAGAAATGTTATAGATAAAATTAGTTTAATATGTGATATATTATGTAAATTGCAAGAAATCAAACAAAATCCTGTTGAGTGGAATCAGTTAAATGATAGAATATCAGTTGATTTAATACATAATTATAACCATTTTGTTGAAAGGTTACATAAAATAAAAACAAACAGCACACTAGGTGTCCATGAATTTTTAGAAATAAGGCCTGGATATAAGTTACCATTGACTACCAAATAAGATAAATACTTGTATGAAGATCAATGATATTATTTCAGAAACAATGACTGCCGGTTCTGTAGCAACTGTAGTACAGCCTATATCTAGTGATGTAAACAGAGTTGTCCAAAGACCTAAAAAGCCTAAAAAAACTAAATGGGCACATAAAAAACCTGGTCCTAAGACAGAAAACTCTACTATTATCAAGAGATAAGTATGAAAATGCTTTATACTAAAAACGGTCTTACTGTAGTTAGCTCTAACGAGTTTCGTTTTTTTGACAAAATAAAAGCAGAAAACGGTATATATGAAGTAGACCTGCAAGAAAATGAATTGCATATGGCCACTAACTTACGTCAACGTGGATTAGTATTAAAGATAAATGACAATGGCAAAACAAAATACAAAACCTATCCTCAGAAAGAACATTTCTAAAAAGAAAAAGAATGAACTAGCAAAAAAACTTGAACAAGCAGTTCAAAATGTCAGCAAAAGAAATTTCTATTTTGTAGCAGGAGATAATAATAAACTCTATTCTGTTGTAGATGGTAAAACTAAACAAGCACAAATTTCACGTATTCCTGTCGGCCAAGCCGCATACACAATTTGCTCTGTTTTAAACAAGGCACCCAAACCCAAAATTAGTCCTTTAATTAAAAGATGCAAAGAAATTGTTGATAAACACAGTGATAAACTTTTAAAACATATCAACGATTTATACTTTTATAATTACACACTTGACACTACCAATGACTTAGACAAAATAATAGTTGTGCAATCACGAAAAGATATCAGCCTTCTACGGTATTATGATGAAAAGAGGTCGTTAGTATCTTCGTTGCATAATACATCTGTTGAAAGTATCGATTATAAAAAATTATAATTTTTCTATCTTTTTGATAAATACATTTAACAATTTTATTAAATCGGGAACATATTATGAAAATTGCAAATTTTAAAAAATCAGGTATTGTAAGAGTTAGGCAACTTAATTCATACCTAAAAGAAAATCATGGTGTTAAAGTATCAGGATTTCATACAAAATCTAAACTAGAAAATGTTAGAGAACAAGCAAATAATCATGTAGTTAGACTTAGAAACACTAACAAAAAATTTCAACTAGATCCTGAATATGCAAAGTATTTAGGTGTTAGAGACATTATAGATGTAATGCTTGAGTCAGGCATGTATGCAGAAAGTCCTGCAATGAAAGAGATGAAAGGCATGCTGGTTGCAAGTGTTCAAAGTTTAATGGATAGTGGTTACACTGTAGATGAAGCAAGCAAAGAGTGTATGAACAGATTCCGTCAAGATTCCCGATTTGCATATGACGATGAATTTGTTTTACCGATTGTTTTAAAAGCCGCTAAAGAATATTATGAATCATCATGTGGTGGCTCCCATGAGTCAGTGGAAATGCCACAAACAGAATTAAATGAATTCTTGCTTGCAGAACTTGCAAAAGAATGTGGTGTTAAAATATCAGATGTAGACAGTTTAAAAGCAATTGATGAAAAAATTGATACATTTGCTAGAGTGACTGGTAAAAGCAGAGACGCAGTAGTAGGCTTCCTTAACGGTTTAGAAGAAGATGCAGTAGTGGGTGGTATTCAAATGTTTGGCAAAAAAGTTGCAGAACAGAATGCATTTACTGGTGCAAGAAAAGACGCGATTGCACAAGGTAAGGATGAGTTCGAAGTAGACGGCGAAACTTACAAAGTTACTGGCAACACTTCCGACGAGAAAAAACAAGCCAAAAAAGAAAGCATGTTTGACGATATTATCGACGAAATGATCACTGAGTCAAGTGTGGAAGAAGCAGAAGTTGTTATGGCGGCAAGAGCATTAGCAGATGATATTCAAGATCAAATTGAAAGAATTGGTAGAATGGCTAATGAAGATGTTCCTGCTATTGCTGATCAAATGAGAGCAGAGTTTGGTGCTGAAGCGGCACAAGGATTTGTTACTTCAATGCAATCAGCATTAGAAGCACATCTACAAAATTCTAAAAATGCCAAAGCAGAAATTGACAGTGCAATTGGTGGTTTAACAGGAGAGTCATCACTGGATACACCTGCAGGTGATATGGGATTAGAAGAACCATTGCCAACAGACGACATGGACATGGATGCACCAGTTGATAATGTTCCAGCCGCGGCAGGTCCTGAAGAAGAACCATTGGGCAGAGCACCAGTAGAATTATAATGAAAATTTCAGAAGTGTTGCTGTTTGAAGCATACTTTGATGATCTTAGAGTAGCAGTACTTGACAGATTAGCACAATTTGTTGGTTCAGATAATACAGAAATATCCACAGAAGAATTTAGATCGGCTCTTGCACAAGACGGTTTTTTAATGAGTGCTGACGAATTAGTAGCCGCACTAAATGACATGCAGGTTGTATCTAATGCAACTATAGACTCAATTACTCCAGCAGGCAATATTCCAAACGACATGGTTGATCCAGATGTAGATCCGGAAGAGCCTGAAGTTGATGTAGGCAATATGGCTGGTGATCAAGCACTATCCGCCGTAAAAGACCAATTACCCACATAATCCTAAAATAAATAGTAGCATGGAATCGAGATTACTTCGTGCGGCTAAATTATTAGAATGGAAATTATATGATCAGTTTAACGGATCATACCAAGAAATAGCATTAAATTTTATTAAAGCAGTTACCAGAGGCGGTGATCCTGCACAATATAAAGAAACAGACTTGTTTGATGAAGCCGTAGAAGTCTTTAAAACTCAAAATAACGAGTACACAATACAACCAGAAAAATTGCCTACCGAGATACCTTATATAAGTTTTGATGTTCCAAATGACGATTCAGACCAAATTAAAAATGCTCTTAGAGTTGCATTGGAATCTAAAAACAAAGATAAGAAAAAAAATCTCAACATGTGGCAAACTCATACACAATCTACAAACAAACATAATATAGAAAATAACAAGTATAAAAAATTATTTAATATAGACAAACAAGAGTGGTATAACCTGTTTCCAACATTAAGTTATAAATTAAATACCGAAGGAATGCGTAACAAATTCAATTTAGATGATTACGATGAAAATGAGTTTATTCCAGTGTTTGGAGATAGTAATACATTTGGCATGGGATTACCGGAAGAATATTTGTGGCATCAAAATTTAGATGAGGATTTACCGATATATAATTCTGGAGTAGTAAGTGGTAATTTAATAGATGCTTATGTTTTGCTGACTAGTATGTATAATACAAAAAAGTTTAAAAAAGCATATATTTGTATACCACACTCCGAAAGATGGACCGGTATTTCTAACAGAGGTTATTTTGAAGGATTGACATCTGGTGTACATTATTTTTTAAAACAGTACGAAGATATTGACAGTGTAATAAATCAAAATACTAGGCAATTTTATCGTTGGATAGCAACACAAAGTATTACAAATTTTTGTATTGCAAATAATATTGAATTAAAAATATGGGATAGAAACACATTCATGACTGCTTTATGGGCAGTTGAAAATGATTTGTACTTACCAAATTGGTTTCATATTTTTCAAAATGTAGAACCAAACATAAAAATTGTCAATCAGTGTAATCAACCCATTAAGGAATGGTTTAAACATACTGCCAGAGATCATATACACTTTGGTGCAGATTGGCATAAATCTATATCAACCTATTTTAATAACCAACAGGCAATTTGACATCTTAACAAAAATCATGTATAATATAAAAAAGGAATCTATGGCATGCTACTAAAAGAAAAATTTGACTATGTTCAATTAAAAAGAGTTACAACACCAGAAGGCAGAAAATATGTGGGAGCCGACGAAGTTCCTGTGCCCAGTGTAACTACTGTTTTAGATAAAACGTCAGATAAAACTGCTTTATTTGAATGGCGAAAACGAGTTGGTGATGAAGAGGCAAATCGCATCAGTAGAGAAAGCGCCGGCTTAGGCACAAAAGTTCACAATGCTATAGAAAAATATATTCTCGGAGAAGAAATAAGTTTTGGTAATAATCAAATCAGTGTTATGGCTAAAGAAATGAGTCAGTTAGTAATTGATGAAGGATTTAAAAATGTTGACGAAGTTTGGGGGACTGAGATAGGTCTTTTAGCTCACGGACTTTATGCAGGTACAACAGACTGTGTTGGAATACACAATGGTGCTGAAGCAATTATAGATTTTAAAACTTCTAAGAAAATTAAAAAAGAAGAATGGATTGAGGATTATTATTTGCAGTGTTGTGCATATGCATTAGCACACAATGAGATGTATGGTACAAATATCAAAAAAGGTGTAATACTAATGGTAAGTAGAGACAACAAATTTAAAGAGTTTGTTATAGAAGGTGCCAGATTTGATATGTACTGTGAAATATGGGCTCAGCGTCTTGCTGAATATTATAACAAATATGCAAACTAAACAAGTACACATAAAACATAAAATACTAGGTAAGGTAGAATCTACCTATTTTAAAATAGTTGATGTCGAAATACCTGCTTTAAAACAAAACGAATTTTTAGTTAAAAACATTTTTTGTAGTACAGATCCTTACATGCGGGTAAATATGAGCCCGTCTGCTTGGACTATTGGGACAGAACCAGATGCTCCAATTCTTGGAGAAGCAGTCGGAGTAGTAATAGATAGTAAAAATACAAATTACCCAATAGACTCTATTGTTTGGCACAAGTATGGCTGGAGAGAACATACAGTTTTAGATGAAACCATGACTGTAAAAAAGTTTAACACAACCGATAACTCAGAAGAAAATTTAAAAACTATTTTAACAGCATACAGTTTGGTTGGAAGAACAGCATATTATAGCCTAAAAAATGTTTTAAAAATCCAACCTGGACAAATAGTTGGTGTTGATGCCGCTGCCGGAGCAGTCGGACATCTATTTGTTCAGTTTGCTAATTTAATGGGTGCAAAAGTTTATGGTATTACAAGTACTGAAGAAAAAGCACAAATAATAAACAATCTAGGTGGTATTGGTTTACATGTAGATCCAGACTTGTCCTTGCCTAAAAAATTAGAATTGTATGACCAAATTCCAGATAAACTAAATTTTTATCATGCTAATGTAGGTAACGATTACTTTTATGCAGGTTTACAAAAGTTAGAGTATGGTGGTATAATCTGTTTATGCGGAGGAATAAAACACTACAATGATACAGTGCAAGGCCCTGGACCGAATATATCCAGAGTCATTTACAATGATTTAACCATAAAAGCCTGTAATTTCTTTATGCAAGAAGGTTATTGGAATTCGCAATGGAATATTGACATGGACAACTGGGTAGATTCTAACAGAGAAAAATTTAAATGTTTATTTACTGAACACAATGGTATCGAAAGCCTACCAACCCAATTCTCAGACCATTTTATCAATTTTCGAACCAGAGTTGGTAAATCTATTTGTAAGTTATAATCTCTAATTACACAAAAGTGATAAATACATTTATAAAAAGTAATTGGAGATTACATAGTGTCACACCAAGACGATGCAAATTTAAAAGTTATAATCAGTAGAATACAACAAAGGAGAGGTTTAAAACAGGATTTACCTCAACCTTTACGTCCTGGTGAAATAGGTTTTGCCACAGACAGTAGACAAGTATATATCGGTGCTGACACAGACGATCCAACCAGTAATAGATACAATAAAACAGTGGTATTTGAGACAACTCAAAATGCACAAGATACTACTATTTCATTAGCAAATAGCCAAATTATAAAGTTTGAAGTACCACACATTCGTTTTCCAAAAGGCTCAAATACATTTGATAGTGTTACAAAATCAGTTAGTTGGAAGGCTAATACTTCTTCTACTTACACTATTTCAGACGAAACAACTATGTCAAGAACTGTGTTTGGAAACAATATTGTTAGCAATGCAAACGCAATTATCAATCAAAATATTTCTAACAAGGCGTTTAGAGCAGATGATGTAACAGTTATTATTGATGGAACAGTCCAAATAGGCGACAATGATGGAACTACAGCCAATGTGAATTCTGCTTACGATTATAATTTTATAACCGGCAATGCATTATCTAATAACCATAATTTATATTTTAGAAGTGCGCCTGCAAATAGTCAAGATGTTGCTGTTACATATTATAGCAACACACAGGTAATTCATTTACTTACTGCAAACGGAATCGTAACCAATGGTGCCACAACAACAGGTTTCTATCAGAACCAAGGTATCGAAGATTGGCAAAAATTAAATCATGATTATATTCTTGTAAACAATGAAACAGGCACTGGTTGGTTAGGTTTAGAAACTAAGCATCTAGACGTTGTAGGCGGATTAGGCTCTGCTGGTGTATCTAATGTTTCTTTGATTTCTGCAGGAGGTGTAATTGCAGTTAAAAACCCTCTTGATTCAGACTTACTTGGTGGCAGTGCATCATTTAATGCCTCTACTTATGCTGGTATATTATCTACTGCAACATCAAACAGCACAACAATTACATTTGATACAGGGTCAACTGTGTTAGATTTAACAGCAAGTTCTAGCAAAGCAAGTGGAGATCAAGCATACATTTGGATTGAAGGTACAAGTGCAAACAGTAATACTGCAATAGGTTGGTTAAACCAAAAATTATTACCAGTTTCAAGTGCAAATGCATCAACGTCGTTTACTGTTGACATTCCTGCTAATTCATTTGTAACAGGACAAACTGTGAATAATGTTACTATAAATGGTGCTAATCTTATTATAGATGTTACAAACTTAGGTGGAAATGTCCAAACCGGTGATACTGTTGCATTTAATGGTAATGCTGAACTTACATCAACTTATAGTGTAAGTGCAACATCCTCTACAACATTTACAATCGCAGATCCTGGGTTAAGTGGAAATATATCTGCTGGTATTACATTTATAAATTACAAAGCCAACACTGGTAACGTACAAGTTTATAGTGCAAATCACGGGTTTGCTAACGGTGATGTTATAACAGTGTCTGGATCATCTAATACATCTCAAATTGCTGATACCACATACACAATTTCCAATTCTTTGATAAACACATTTGAAATAACATCAACATCAACAGTTACAAGTAACAGCGGTGGTCCAAGTGTTAGTGGAAATGTGTCTCCAGAAATACCTGCAAGTATAGTTACTGGAGATTATATGGTAGTATCTCCGGGTACATGGATAGATCTAAGTGCAGAAACAACATTAAATAGTGCTATACAAAAAATAAACACTGATAGTGAATGGTTAAGATTAAATTTAATTCCTGATTCTACTGATAAAACTTATGTTAGAAGTGTTGATCAAAGAGAATATCTTTTATTCAATGATGTTGCTGATGGATTAAATTCGTGGGGCAATGTTGGTATAGATTTAAACACCGCAAGTAATAATAGATTTTTAAAACAAAATTGCACAGTTAAGGCAAAATTCGAAAATTGGTTAGAAACATTATTTAATGAAGCATCAGATAGACCAAACATATTATCTAATGTGTTTATCAATTCACCGTATGCTTCAAGTCAGTTCAGCACATATAGTTTAGATGTAAACTCAACCACTGGCGAAATAGATTTTGACGGTTACGAAGAAGCCGGTAATTTTGCAGAGTTAGTAAATAAACTTTATTTTGATACTTCTAGTTCTAATATTAAAGGACTTGCAACAATCAAAACAAATATTGAGTTATTGACAACAGAGGCTCAAGAAGCTCGTTCAAGCACAATTGAGTACAGCGAACCTAACGAACTTTTATTAAATGCAAATTTCCCAAACACTGAAGTTGTTGTTTCATCGTTAGGAACTGATTCTAGTATCATAGATACACTGATGATAGATTATGTGATGGATGCAAGAATGCCAGGAAATTTATATTACAGCAAAGTAGGAACACTGCAATATGTGGCTAATCCTTTAGCAGACGGCGGCAACGGCACTGTTATTGTTCAAGATTTAGGAACCGAATTTGCAGATACTGGTGTTGATATCAATGATGGTATTAAATTTACTGGTGCAATTTCTAGTGGTACAGTAAATATTAGTTCAAATATATCAATTTCACCTGCACCTAGTAATGTCACAATGAAATACATTACTAGAAGATGGAAATCATACTAAAAACCTAGGTTGTAAATGTTTGAAAAACACACCACAGTCGAGATACGACTAGATCAGTATAGACAATTACGGGTATCAAATTTGTCCGAGGCTGAAATTCTCCAAAAATTTTCTGAGATTAAGATATTGCCAAGATATATAGATTACTGGACACCAAAAACTTGGCCAAATCCATTCGAAATCATAGAATACGGCTATTTTTGTACGACAGGTATATCGTTGTTGATGTATCATTTATTAGGTCATTTAGGTTACATAAATTCAAAAGAAACAGAATGGAAAGTGATAAGTAATAACATGAATGGCAACGACGGAGCAGTTTTTGTTTACAATAACAAGATCTATAATGTTTTTTCTTCTCAAGCAATAGACGTAAATATAGCAGAAGAAGATTATGTTCAGTTAGCAAAACATAATAATTTATACATACCATTAGTTTAACATTGACACAATAAAAATTATGTGTTATAATGTTCGCTCAATCAATGGAATACAGAGACAATGCAAGTTAAAAAAAGAAACGGACACTTAGAAGACATAAACATAGACAAGTTACACAAAGTTGTAATGCATGCATGTGAAGGCATTACCGGAGTAAGTGCGTCCGAAGTAGAAATACATTCACAAATCCAATTTTTTGATACAATAGAAACATTTGAAATTCAGGAAACACTGATCAAAAGTGCGGCTGACTTAATCAGCGAAGAGACTCCTAATTATCAATATGTTGCTGGAAGACTTATCAGTTACCATTTGCGTAAGCAGGTATATGGCACATTTGAACCACCATGTCTTTGTGATATTATTCAAGTAAATGTTGATAAAGGTATGTACGATCGAGAACTACTTGAAAAATTTTCTAAAGAAGAAATTGATGAATTACAATCTTTTGTAGATCACGACAGAGACGAATATTTAACATATGCCGCTATGGAACAATTCCGTGGCAAATATCTTGTACAAAACAGAGCAACTGGCGAAATATTTGAAACACCGCAAGTTGCATACATCATGATTGCGGCAACACTGTTTGCAGACTATCCTGCAGATACCAGAATGAAATACATAAAAGGGTACTATGATGCTATTAGTACATTTAAAATTAGTTTGCCTACTCCTGTTATGGCAGGTGTGCGTACACCACAAAGACAATTTAGTAGTTGCGTACTAATTGAAACAGGTGACAGTTTAGACAGCATCAATGCAACCAGTAGCAGTATTGTAAAGTATGTAAGTCAGAAAGCAGGTATTGGTATTGGTGCAGGCAGTATTAGGGCAGTAGGTTCACCTATTAGGAGTGGAGATGCAACTCATACAGGAGTTATCCCCTTCTATAAATTATTTCAATCAGCAGTTAAAAGTTGTAGCCAAGGCGGCGTAAGAGGCGGAGCCGCTACACTATACTATCCTATTTGGCATTACGAAGTAGAAGATTTATTAGTACTTAAGAACAACAAGGGTACTGAGGACAACCGTGTTAGACACATGGACTATGGTGTACAGTTTAACAAACTGATGTACGAAAGATTGATTTCTGGTAGCAACATTACACTTTTCTCTCCACATGATGTACCTGGTTTATATGATGCCTTTTTTGCAGACCAAGACAAATTTAAAGAATTATATGAAGCGGCGGAACGTAAAACAAGTATTAGGAAAAAGACTATTCCTGCTATCGAATTGTTTAGTTCGTTTGTTCAAGAACGTAAAGACACAGGTAGAATTTACTTGATGAACGTTGATCATGCTAACACACATGGTGCATTTATTGAAAATGTTGCACCTATTAAACAAAGTAATTTGTGTTGCGAAATTGATTTACCTACAAAGCCATTAAACAGTATTGCAGATGAAGAAGGTGAAATAAGCCTATGCACATTAAGTGCTATCAATTGGGGTGTTATTAAAAAGCCTGAAGAATTTGAAAAAGTTTGTGATCTAGCAGTAAGAGGTCTAGACGAACTGTTAGACTATCAAAGTTATCCAGTACTAGCCGCTGAACTTAGCACAATGAAAAGAAGACCGTTAGGTATTGGCATTATCAATTTTGCATTTTGGTTAGCAAAAAATGATACAAACTATCAGGATCCTAACTTGGAACTTGTTGATGAGTGGGCAGAAGCATGGAGTTATTATTTGATCAAAGCCAGTGCTGACCTAGCAGTGGAGAAAGGTGCTTGCCCAGGTACACCAGAAACAAAATATGGACAAGGCATCACACCCAACCAAACATACAAGAAGGATGTTGATGAA
>Ga0136656_1000331_pt1 | contig 16096 bp, 20 predicted proteins | sample CPBDNA_9_FD_94862 | JGI IMG/M metagenome (GOLD analysis project Ga0136656, IMG submission 94862) | Freshwater to marine salinity gradient microbial communities from Chesapeake Bay, USA - CPBay_Sum_15_0.8_DNA (version 2) | ecosystem: Environmental > Aquatic > Marine > Coastal | place: USA...
CCTGAGGGCTGCGTAGCAGTCAGCAACGGTGTCACACTGTCAGCAGACTCGCTGGTTGGTGACTACTCCACCATCACTCTTGAGCGTCAAGCTTCAAGCAAAGCATAACATCCAGCCCCTGCTTATACGGCACAAAGTATAGGCAGGGGCAAACTATTTACTCACCATGTCCGAATACACATATGAACTAATCCTAGACTCCGACGGCTTTTTTCAAAAGCGGGAGATTAGAACCTCAATAATCAAGGATGCAGAACTTGCGATCCTTGATTGTATAGTAGAACCAAAGCTCACAATTAACCCAGTTAAAAGTGTAGACTGTTTTACTGTCCCTGTAATCGATGACATCTACCAAGATGTCCCGTTTGCTGTGCACCACGCATATCGAAGCAAAGCACCTTACAGTGAGCTGACTGCATTTGCATATCTACCTATGGGCTTTCCGTTGCCCAAGACAGATGTCATTAAAAATGAATATCTAACAGACCGTGCTGGTGAGACCACCTACACACTATGTCCTCGTAATTCTGATGGCACAAAGTCAGAACAGGATGCTGTTCGACCAAAGAACCTATTGTTCTTCAACTCTGATATGTACGACACGTACATTATGTTCAAGAACATACCAATCAACACAGAAGAAGATAAGATTGGACCATTCCGTTATTCAATCAAAGCGTACTTATTTGGTGTTCACAAAACAACGAATGACATCGTTAACTATGCACTGCCTAACATATATGATTCAGGTCAAATTTGCACAGGCAGCAATACCTTTGCACCTGAGAATGCTGTACAGTCGTTGACCACTAAAAACGTCAACAAGGTCGTTAAGGAATTGTTGTATAACATCCATACAACTCAGATAAACAATGACTTACGCCTAACTTATCAGGAAGAATTGTATGCTGCATTCAAGTTTGACCCAGATATTGATGGCTACCGCGTGCAGAATCAAGCAGAGCAAAACAACATGCACCAATCAATTATTAATCTTGGAACAAACGTATCAAAGAACTACAATTTGTTCCACAGATCCGTGTCACAAGAACACATCAACACATTCGGACAATGGCTAAAATCACAGAAAATCTCTTAAGTATTGATTCACTACATCAACGGCACGACCGATACTGGGACTATGGTAACAACGCATCCTATGAAAGACAACATGAAAAACGAGACCGCGAAGCTCGTGACGTTCACAACATCGAGCATGGTCTTTCAGAAAAAGAACTACGTATTCTTTTCAAGATTCTTAGTCGGCACTATCAAGACTGTGGTCGTAAACGTGGCGCAATTCTTCGCTACATTAAGCACTACAAAGAAATAGAAGATGAGCAAAAGCCAAAGCTTTCACTCTTTAACCTACATAGAGAACTACTCAATAAATCACAATGAAACCAAAACTCAAAGCACTAATTATAGGTGCAGGCGGTGTAACCAGTTACATGCTGCCAGCACTTAAAAACAGTTTTGACTTAGAGGTTACGCTCATTGACGGCGACGTCCTTGAGAAACGTAACCTTGACCGTCAGCTCTTCCGCAACAATCACGTCGGCATGAACAAAGCCGAAGCATTGATGCGCACGTATAACTTCCGCAAGAACGAAGGACATGTCATCCGCAGTTACTTCGACAAGGAAATGATGGACACGGAATACAAGTTCCTGTTCCACAATGCTGACGTACTTATTTGCTGTGCGGACAATCATCCAGCACGCCGTCATCTATTGGAAGTTGCAATCGAATTGGAGAAACCAATCTTGATTTGCGCTAACGAATACTCGACCAGCCAAGCGTATTACTTTGATCCGCGATTGCTGAGTGAGTACCCAATGATGAATCCACTTCTCAGGTATCCTGAGCTACTAACCTCGAACGAGGGTTCCCCCATCCGTTGTCAGGGTGAGGCACTTGAATCAACGCCACAATTAGCAATAGCGAACCAAACAAGTGCCTCCCTTGGCAACCTTCTTCTATGGCTGTGGTTCTCAGGAGCCGACACCGTTGAAGGTTATATGCCTGTGGAGTATCAAACCACATTCTCACGCATCGAAACCATCACACTCGATGACCTAGCTAACATTCGAATCCCTACTCACAATGTCTAACGAATATGTTGTATACGATAATGAAGTATTTAAACGCGTTAATCACCCGCTGTTTACTACGTACCGATTGCAGGACGTCCCAGAAATTCCGTCACTTACACCAAAGTGGTACGGTAAGAAGATACCGCTCGAAATGTGGCGGGACATCCTTGCGTTCATGAAGATCAGCTACGACAAGCTGCACTCAGAAACATTGATGTTTTTATACTACGATGAAGACAATAGTGAAAGTCCTTGGTCTTATTGGATTCCGCCTCAGACAACAAGTGGTATGTCTGTCAAATCTAATCCAGAGAACCCAGAGTTTGCTAAACAACGTGCCGCCTATCCTGACACCTTGTTTGGTACTGTGCATCATCATTGCAGTACATCTGCATTTCAATCAGGAACGGATGAGGCAGATGAAACAAATCGTGAGGGATTTCACTTTACCATTGGTAACCTCAATAATACCGACGAATGTGACATACACTTGCGATGCACATTAGGTGGTATCTCTGTGGATATAGACGACCTGTCGCTCGTATTGGAAGATGTACCGACTCCGTTTAGGAAGAAAATCGGGAGACTAACTCCGAAAATGCAAGAAGTGGAACAGGAGTACAAACACGAGCAGTACGCAAAGCTACCAGACATCACAAAGTTTAACTTTGATGAAGAGCTGAAAAACGTAGACAAGCCTGTATGGAAGACACCGTACACGACTACACGTTACAGCAGCCCAATGACAGCTATGCAGTCTTCGTTCAACTACGGTGACGACTACTGGAAGGATGATGACATGACGCCAGTAAAAAAAAGTTCACTGCCAGTAGAAGACGTAATAGACGAAATCATTCTGGCAGCAGAAACAGATGACCGATGCGAAGGCAGTGTCTGCGAATATTATACAAAGTTTGAGTCCAAGCACTCCCACTACTTAGTCGAAGACCTTATCTACGGTAGAACCGACGATGAAGAGTATAAGCGTGTAGTTGGTGAGATGTTGCACAACGACTTTTTCTTATCGACACCAGAAGGTAAGTACTTTGAAACATTTGTTAAAACCAAATGCAAAGAGCTTGGCACATCAGTGGATGCTGTAAGAGAAACCTTATTTAACTATGAAATCGGAGAAACAGTTCAATCAATGGTTGACGAAGCAATTCTATGAAAAAAGCAAAACAAAAGTTTGCGTCCAACGTATCGAAACTACTACGGGAAACGGAGTACCTGATCTACTGGTCATCCAATCGGACAAGATCATGCTTATTGAGAGCAAGTTTGAGACTAGAAAATTACGCTCAGAACAAGCCGCGTTCCAAATAAGAGCCAATGAGATTATGAGAGGTGGTACAAATGTATGCTGTACATTGTGTGCCTACCCCAAGACTAATCGTCTCGTAGTTCAAAAATTCAATGCAATGTCAATCACAGATGAAGGCATCAAGCCGACGTACACAGTCGAGTTTACCCTTGACGGCGAAGGCTTTGAAGACTTCCTTGCTTACATCAAATAACTTTCCATCGCGCTGCCACGACGCCCCCGCAAGGTTTTTAACCACGCGGCAGTCAACCGCTTCGCCATCGAAACCAGCGACTCTATACTGCTGGACAAATTGTATAGACTAGGCGACGCCTGAACACCCGAAGGTTTGCATCAATGTCCTTCCTAGATAACTGGGTAGCTTCGGCTACTCAGCCAATTTCTTAATTAACACAAACCAAAAATCCCATGCAAGAATCAGATCCAGAAATGATACATTCATTGCTCAATATGGTTGAGCACAAAACCAAAGAAATCCTCAGCAGCGACGTACGCTACGAGATGCGTGAAGCAGCACGCTGGGCTAAAGCAAAGGGTCTTATCCGCAAGAAGACCGACGACGAGATCCACAACGAACTACTACGGAAACCGTGGATCGAAGTTAACCGAATCATACGTTCCAAAGAACGTGAGCAAGAGGATGTCGGATCAATTTCGTGACGCCACGAAAATGATTAACAAAACTCTAATATAAGTATGAAAAAACTAAGTGAGACACTAACAGAACTAGGGATTTCATTTACTTTTCCCATTGAAATTAAAGATGCCAAGGGCAATATGACTTACCGTGAGCGCAGCGGTGGCTACTGCTATAAGCGAGAATGGGATGCCGCAAACAACGAGACATACTACGAGGACAGTGAAGGATACTGGCGTAAGTGGGAATACGATGCCGATGGTAAACAGACTTACTTCGAGGATAGTGAAGGCTTCTGGGATAGGACTGAATACGATTCCAACGGTAAGGAGACTTACTACGAGAGCAGTGACGGCTACTGGTTGAAACGGGAATATGATTCCGATGGTAAGGAGACTTACCGCGAGACCAGTGACGGCGACAATAAGGGAACACCACGTAGCCAACCCTGCGACGGTAAAGTCATTGAGGTAGATGGTAAGAAATACAAACTAACAGCACTATGAAAATACCGAACAATATATCAACTGGAGAAATGTCCGTTGTTTTAAGGGTCAAGTCACAAAAAGACGACAGGAGCAGATTAACGCAAGAAGAGCGTGATTGGTTTTTGTCGGCTGCACGAATGATCGAGTATCTTGAAAAGGAGGTTGAGCGACTTCGTTTAGATAACAAGTAGATTGTGAATCAAAACACACCACAAAAATGACCTAAATTTGGGACAAAAAAGCATCCAAATTTGTCCCAATTCGTACACTTAACTTATGAAAACTAACGAATCAGAATACAAAAGACTTGATAACCAACTACTCTCACTAATGACTCACGTTCACAGTTTCCTCAAGGGAAGACTAACATTGGGCGAACTAGGGGAAGCCGAAGAGCGTGCTGAGGTATTCAGGACTAATCAGGTCGCAAACTACGACGAAGTGGCAGAGCGGGTAAATACGGCTCAGATTAAACAAGAGAACGCCGAGCTTCGCAAAAAGCACGAGGACGCGCTTAAACTTATGGGCTTGGTGATGACGCAGCCAACGGATATTAGTGTTGCGCTGGCAAATGCCGAAAGGGAAAAGTGGGTACAATGCGACCAATTGGAAGAACTCCGCAAGGACACGGAGCGTCTGGACTGGATTCTTTCTGATGCGGGAAGATTTTGGCTTAGTACCAGAGAGGACATCGATAAGGAAATGGAGGACCACAAAGCGTAGCCACTTGTTTATATATGGCAACGATACAGCCGAAATCAACCGAGAGTTAATCTCGTCGGTAACAAACTAACATGCAAATACCTTTATTTGAGCCAGACTCGCTGTGGCGACCACCCTCGGTGCTTCCACAGCTCGGCGACGTAGTAGCCATTGACCTTGAAACCTGTGACCCAAACCTCAAGAAACGCGGAGCAGGCTACAAGCACAAAGACGGTCACGTCGTTGGCATCGCCCTAGCAGACAAGCACACAGAGATCTATCTGCCATTCGATCACATGAGCGGCGACAATCTTGATAAGAACATAGTCCTTTCATATGTGAGTAATGTAGTTAAAGGTTGCAAAGAGCTAATCTTTGCTAATGCAACCTACGACCTAGGATGGCTTGAGACAGTTGGGATTTCTGTCTCAAGCCACATTAGGGACATTCAGGTAGCCGAAGCTCTGATTGACGAAGAGAAGTTTACATACTCACTCAACTCGCTGTGCAAAAAATACTTAGGCACTACGAAGGAAGAAAAGCATCTTGAAGAAGCTGCCAATGCTTACGGCGTAGATGCAAAGAGTGGTATGTGGAAGCTACCAGCACGGCACGTAGGACTGTATGCAGAGCGCGATGCACGCTACACATGGGACATCTATCAGAAACAGATTCCACTGCTCATAGAGGAAGATGTATGGGACGTATGGCAACTGGAGTGCGACCTCGTACCCGTTCTGGTACACATGACTCTCAAGGGTGTACCAGTTAATCTGGACAGTGCGGAGCAACTGAACAACGAGCTGAAAAAACGTGAGATGATGCTCACTGATAAGTTCAAGAATCTGGACATCTGGTCACCACCACAGCTTGGTCGCTACTGCGAAAGCTTAGGTCTTGTTGTTCCACGTACAGATAAAGGTAACTACTCAGTATCCAAAGAGTTCTTGGAGCACTGCGAACACCCAGAGGTCAAACAGATACAGGAAGCTCGCAGCATCAACAGACTTCGGAAGGTGTTTATTGAAGACATCATATTGAACGGCAATCACAAGGGGTACATACACGCAGAGTTCAGACAGACTGCATCCGATCACGGAGGCACTAGGTCTGGTCGGCTCTCGTCTCGCAATCCCAATATGCAGCAAGTACCTAAGCGTAGCTCTATTGGTAAGCAGATCCGTGCGCTTTACATAGCTGAAAAAGACAAGCTCTGGTGCAAAGCGGACTACAGCTCCCAAGAACCCAGACTCCAAGTACATTACGCGCTGCTTGGTCAGTTCGGAAAGCCGTTACCCAAAGCAGTAGATGCTCTGGAGTCTTTTAAGAAGGGTGAGAAACTGTATTCATTCTTTGAGAAAGCCACTGGTCTACCATACGACACCTGCAAAATGCTTTGCTTGGGCATCAGTTATGGTATGGGCAACAAGAAGATGGCATCAACTCTCGGTATATCCGAAGAGATGTGTACGACGACGCAGCGGAAGTTCAATGCTGAAGCACCGTTCCTCAAGATTCTCTTTGACAATGTAATGAACCGAGCAAACAAAGTTGGTCATATCCGCACCATACTTGGTCGCAAGGCACGCTTTGACTTCTGGACACCAAGCTTTGACCAGCCTCCAGTAAAAACACGAGAAGCAGCAGAGAAGAAGTATCCAGACCAACAGCTTAACAGAGCCTTTGTCAGTAAGGCACTTAACCGATTGATTCAAGGCTCTGCAGCAGACCAAGCAAAGAAAGCTATGGTTGATGCGTACCGCGCTGGCTTTGATTTACGTCTTCCAGTTCACGATGAAATTAACTGCATGGTCAATTCTGAGCAAGAAAGTCTTGACTTAAAATTGATCATGGAGAATGCTATCCCACTCAAAGTTCCAGTTGTTGCCGATATAGATCTCGGACCAACTTGGTGCTAACACAATATGCAAAAAGATATACTAGAAGAAGCTCTCCAGATAACCAATGGAGACCGACGAGAAGACTACGGCGACTGCAAAGTAGAATTCGACCGTATCGCAAAGATATGGTCTGTACTCTTTGAGACAGAGATCACACCCAATCAAGTGGCACTTGGTATGATTGCTCTTAAGCTAACACGCCAGATGCACTCAAACAAAAGAGATAACTGGGTTGATATCGCTGGCTATGCAAGAGTCGGACATATCGCAACTAACACAATATAACAATGACTGATCCATTATTAGAAGAACCAGAAATCATTCCTATTGGAGAAATCCAAGTGGAACAACCACGAGATGTTCCGCTTAGCGAACTTACCGCTAAAGCAGAGGAACTCGTTCAACTGGACGAGCACGTACTCGACCTAGAGAAAGAACTGTCAGAACTCAAGCAAGTACGCAAGACTGTGGCAGAAGAACACATTCCAATGATTATGGAAACTGCTGGTGTGGATACATTACAACTAAGCGACGGCAAGAAGATTGCCATCAAACAGTTTGTAGACGCTCGTATCCAAAATCCAGACGTAGCATTCAACTGGCTGCGTGACACCAACAATGACTCAATCATCAAGAATGAAATCAGAATCCAACTCGGACGAACAGAGGATAGTAAAGCTCAAGCAATTGTCGAAACGATACAAAGAGAGTTCGGCATCGATGCAGACGTTAAAATTACTGTCCACAATGCAACGCTCAAAGCCTTTTGTCGCGACGCACTGGAAGATCCAGAACTAGCGGCATCTATACCTCGTGAAGCCTTTGGTATATACCAAGGTAAGCGAGCAAAAGTAACAAAGTAACATAAGTAACCAAAAGTAAAACAAGTAACCAAAAGTAATTATGGCATTCGATATCACAACCGTAGCAGGCAAGGGCACAGAGAATCTGGATTCAGGTTCCGCTATGCCTTTTATTCGTATCCTACAGGATATGTCTCCTCAACTGAAGAAACAAAAAGAAGAATACATCGAGGGGGCAGAGTCTGGTGACTTGTTCTTTAATAAGAACAAGACCGTGATACCACAACCTGCTGAAATCATCCCATGCTTTACACAATCCGTGTACACAGAATGGGTTCCACGCAGTAGTGGTGGTGGCTATGTAGCTACGCACCCGCTAAGCATCACGTCCAATCCCAAGTATGAGAAGGGTCGTGAACGTCAGTATGACGAATGGCTTGGTGACAACGAACTGCGTTTCACAACATACTTCTTTGTTCTACTCAACATCAATGGTGAGTGGGAACAAGCTGTTATTCCGTTCACGGTATCACAGCTTCGTGTCGCAAGGAAGTTCACAAACGACATCAACCGATTCAGATATGAAGACGATGCTCTTAAGGGTGTTGTACCTCCTCTCTTTGCTCAAAAATGGGAACTGGGAACAACACTGGAAACAAACAAAAATGGTGATGACTACTATAACTTCAGCATCACTAACAGCACTCCGCTGGACTTGGAGAAAGATGAAGATCTGTTATCCTTGGCTGCTGAAACATACTCTGCAGCTACTGATACTCCTCTGTTACAAACTTCAGAGACTCCTCAGTTGGTTGATTCAGCCATTGCAGCGTCTCCGTTCTAAACTATCTTAAGTTACCACACGTAAGCCTTGGGGGTTTATTCCCCCAAGGTTTTTTTGCCATGATCCCACTTACACATTTAGCTACACAATTTAACGAACTATTCAAAGCCAACCCTAACGTCTTTGGTCAGACAAAACTGACAGGCAAAGTTCGTGACAGGGATGGTAAGCAAGATTCAAAATCTTTTTTAGTAAAGTCCCAATTAACTGTTGATGTGTGGGAGGAGCACATCAAAGGCGAACGCCTGATTGGTTGTACACCAATCCTTGAAGACAACAAAGTTATGTGGGGCGCACTGGACATCGACGTGTACCAAGATTCCAGTACCATTGAAGACTTACGAGCCAGCGTCAACGAGCATAAGTTGCCGTTTATTATATGTCGTTCCAAGTCTGGCGGTGCGCACGTCTACCTGTTCATGTCGGAGCCTGTTCCAGCGAAGGATATGATTGACAAGCTAAAGACGTACAGTGCGTTCTTTGGTCAAGGCGTCTGTGAGATATATCCGAAGCAGCCAAAGATTGGTAACCGCAAAGACGACAGTAAGTACGGCAACTGGATCAATATGCCGTACAGCGGTAACCCCACGTTACAGTATGCCATTGACGAAGAAGGTCAGGCACTAAACCCAGAAGCATTTATTGAGTACGCAACAAAGCGTAGATTATCGTTAGAAGATTTTGGCAACCTTGAAGTTCCCAAGTTGGGAACCGAGGAGTTGCTGCCAGAGGGTCCACCTTGCCTGAATTATATATTCGAAAAGAGAACCAAAGAATCAGAGAACCGAAACGTAACATTGTCCAATGTAGCAGTGTACCTCAAAAAAGCAGAGCCATCGGACTGGAAATCAATGCTTCATAAATTCAATAAGAAGTTTTCAGATCCTTTACCTGACAGAGAAGTAGACGCCATAATCAAGTCCTATGAGAAAAAGGACTACAAGTACCAGTGTGCCCAAGAGCCACTGTGCAGATACTGTGACGCTAAGATGTGCGGACAACGTCGTCACGGAATCGGGCAGGAAGAGTTCCTGCCAAACAACCGTTCGCTTATCCAGCTCAAGAGTGACCCACCTCTGTGGTTCCTGACTCTTGATCACGAAGAGATACAGCTAACAACCGCTGAGTTCGACAACTTCAATATGTTTAACCAGCGCGTAATGGAGCGGTTACTGTTCAAGTACCCGCCAATCAAGCAAGAAGACTGGGTGAAGCAGCAGAACCTGCTACTCAAGAACTGTGTGCGCATCGAAGTACCATTTGAGATGACGCCTGTTGGACAGTTTGTTGAATATCTGTCCACGTTCTGTGCCAACGCCAGCGAAGATGTCAGCCACATTAAGAACGGTGCTGTCAAACAAGCTGGTAGTTGGTACGTCTTCCGCATGGTTGACCTAAAAGATTACCTAAACCAGCAGCGGTTCTCGGAACTAGCAGACAATAAACTGCTGTCCGTACTTAAGCGAACACTGAAGGCTGACACCACACGAGTATCACTCGGTGGTTCACAGATCCGTTGTTGGCGAGTACACGGTGACAACCTACACCTCGACCCAACGCAGCCAATGCCAAACCTAGAAACTGATGACAACTACTAATACAACAATTTATGTAGCCAGTGCTGGTACAGGTAAAACAACGACACTGATGGACAGGCTATCTGTCTGTCTGGAGAACACCAAACCGAATAAGATTTGCTTTACCAGTTTTACCAAAGCAGCAGCACAGGAAGCTATCGACCGCGCTCTTGTAAAGAACCCTGACTACGAAGAGAAAGACTTCTCTGCATTCAGTACACTACACGCGCTGTGCTACCGACGTGTACCGCACAAGCAGATGCTGAACAGTCAGGACTACAAATTGCTGGGTCAGTTACTGGGTCTGTCAATCACAGGTTCCGCATCGCTGTACAACAACAACTCTACCAGCAATATTGGCAAGGGTGACAGGTTACTACAGTACGAGTCACTTATGCGTAACACGCTGCAACCAGCAACCACGGTTCTTGCGGACCAAGTCAATACAAAATTCAAGCCCGAAGAACTGGAAGAGTTCTCAAAATTCTACCGCCAGTTCAGAGCAGAAAAAAACAAGTACGACTTCACCGACCAACTGGAAGCATTCCTTGCTCACAAGGTAAAACTAAATGTTGACTATCTATTCGTTGACGAAGCACAGGACTTGTCACCGCTTCAGTGGAACATTATCAATTATATCTCCAATGAAGTTAAACAGGTATTCATTGCTGGCGACGACAAGCAAAGTATCTTTAAGTTCTCTGGCGGTGACCCCAAGTCATTAATTGAAAAGGAAGGTGACCGCATCATTCTGGACACAACGTACCGCCTGCCCAAGAAAGTACTTGCGTATGCAGAAACCGTAGCCAATCAGATCACAGAGAAACAGGAGTATAGTGTTACACCGTACGAGCACAACGACGAAGGCTGTGTACACAATATCCGATCGCTTAACGATCTGGACTTCACCCAAGGAACTTGGTTCCTGCTCTGTCGGAACAAGGTTCTCATGTCCATCTTCGAAGGCTACCTGCTAAAGAAGAAACTGTTGTTCGTATCAGGCGGTGACACATCGTTGTTCAAAGAACGTCAGATCTTTTTCATCAAGATGTGGGAACAACTACGTCTTGGTTACAAGTTCAAGGCATCGCTCATCAAAGAACTGTATCGCGACTACTTACCGACAGGCGTAGCCGTGGGACGTGGAGCCAAGACACTTATCGATACAATGCCAGACAATCATTTGTTTGAGAAAGAAGAACTCATTTCCAACTTCGGTCTGCGTACACTTGCAAAGTGGGATCAAGTGTTTCGTCTGCCAGACGCAACTAAGTCAATCTTACTGCACGCAGAAAAAGAAGGTACGTTTGACAAGGCTGCCAACATTGAAGTAAATACCATTCACGCATCAAAAGGTAGAGAGGCTGACAACGTAGTTGTTATGCCCGATATGACACAGACTACCTACCAACACTACCGTAAAGATCCAGACAACGAACACCGTGTATTCTATGTCGCCTGCACACGCGCCAAGAAAAATCTGTATCTGCACTACCCAGTAACCACACGATTCTATCCGTTACCATGAACTACGTATACAAAACAAAACCACTAAAACACCAGCGCGAAGCAGTTGAGCGATTTGCCAACAAAGCCTACGGTGCGCTGTTCTGCGAGATGGGTACAGGCAAAACCAAGATTGTACTCGACATCGTTCGCAACTCCACAGACTTATTCGAAGCTGTTGTCATCGCTCCCAATGGTCTACACCACAACTGGGAAGTAAACGAAATCCCCAAGCACGTTGGTTCCAGTAGCAACACACCAGTTCTAACGTACTGCTGGAAGGGACCAATCAAATCAAAGAAGGCGCAGCAGGAGTTCAACCGATTCTGCAAAACAACGGACGTCTGCAGAATCTTCCTAATCAATGTAGAGGCTATACGTACCGCTGCTGGCTTTGACACCACTAACAAATTCTTGTCTACCTGCGTCGGTCTTAGGCATATGATTATTGACGAGTCCACCTGTATCAAGAATCCAAAAGCGATACAGACAAAGCGTGTGCTTAAACTGGCTGAACAAGTTGACCGTAAGTGGATACTCAACGGTACACCGATCACACAAAGCCCGCTTGATTTGTTTACGCAGTGCAAGTTCCTTAACAAGAACGCTATTCCATACACTACGTACACTGCGTTCAAACACGCATTTGCCATTGAGACTACAATGACAATGGGCAGCCGTTCGTTCCGTAAGATTATCGGTTACCAGAACCTTGAGAACCTGACCAAGTTACTTGAGCCATTTACTCTGCGTATCGAGAAGAAAGACTGCTTAGACTTACCAGACAAAACATTCACACAGGTAGCCATCGAAATGACTGCGGAACAACGCAAGATCTACAAGTCAATGAAAGACGACTGCCTTGCACTTTTAGAAGGTGGCGAACTAGTCACATCCACTATCGCGCTAACGCGCATCGTCAAGCTACAACAAATCCTAACAGGGTTTATTACAGCTGATGACGGCACAGAACACGCCATTGAAAACAACAGGATAGCTGCTCTTCTGCAAATTGCGGAGACAACACAGCCTCTGGTAGTGTTCTGTGCCTACAAGTTTAATATCCAGCAGATCCGTGAGGCTCTGGAGAAGAAGTTCCCTAGCAAAAAGATCGTGGAGTACACTGGCAATGTCAGTGACAAGGTACGTAACGAAGGAGTTCGTCAGTTCCAAAATGGTCAGGCTGATTTCTTCCTTGCCACCTCTGCTGCTGCGAAGGGTTTGACATTACACCGTGCATCAACAATGGTGTACTACTCCAATAACTACAGCCTTGAAACCAGACTCCAGAGCCAAGACCGCATCCACCGTATCGGTCAGGACAACAAGTGTACATACATTGACCTTGTGGTTCCACAAACTGTAGACGACGCGATTCTTAAACGACTTCAAGAAAAGAAAGAACTGTCCAACATGGTGTTAGACGACTTAATTGAAATCATAAAATGACCAAAATACCATCAACCAACCGCTCAATATTTGACCAGAACCAGCAAAGAATACTGGAACGTGGTCTGCATTCACTATCACTAGCCTGTGACGCACTCACAGAACAAAACAAACAACTCAACAAAGATATACAGGCACTCAAGGCTAAGAATGCACGTCTTGAAGAAAAGCTTTTAACACTATAGTTATGAAACGTAAAAAGGTAGATCTCGTCCGAGAGTACATCAGTAAGTACCCAGAACATGGGAACCGTACAATTGCTCTGTTAATCATCAAAGAAAACCCCAACCTGTACACAACCGTGGAAGCTGCCCGCAATGCAGTACGCTACGCTCGTGGTAACTCTGGGAAGAAGAACCGAATGGACGCTGGTCCCAATACCAAGTATTTCCGTAAGAACGGCAAGGCTGGTGAGTACAAGATCCCAAAGTCTCTTGTTTCCAAGAAACGTGTGGTCAACTTACCAGACGGTAAAACGCTGCTACTTTCGGACATCCATCTACCTTTCCACGATGTTGACGCTCTTGAATGTGCGCTCGACCACTGTAAAGACCCAACCAATATCGTACTAAATGGTGACACAGTTGACTTCTATGCAACCAGTCGCTGGGAGTCAGACCCAAACAGTCGTGACCTAGCAGGCGAGTTACAGGCAAGTCGCCAGTTCCTGATGCACCTACGTGAGCGGTTCCCAGAAGCCAATATCTATTTCAAAGTAGGTAACCACGAAGAACGCTGGGAAAAGTTCCTGTGGCGCAAGGCTCCAGAAGTCTGCGGTGTACCAGACTTTAAGCTTGAGAAACTTCTACGCTTTGAAGACTTGGACATCCAAGAGATCGGCGGTCGTCAACTATGTAAGGCTGGCGGACTCTGGATACTTCACGGACACGAGTTCTTTAATACCTTTGACCCAGTAAACTTTGCACGTACGCTGCAAGTAAAGACTGGAGTCTGTACAATTGCTGGTCACAAGCACAAGACTAGTCAGCACTCAGTCAAGTCTATGGACAACAACACAATCGCCTGCTGGTCAGTCGGTTGCTTGTGTGACCTAGAGCCAGACTATATGCCAGTGAACCAATGGAACTTGGGCTTCGCTGAGATCACCCACAAGGGTAAGAAGTTTGAGGTAAACAATTACCGTATTATTGACGGTGAAGCTTATCGTTAAAAGCAATAAGACACAAAAAGCCCCAGATCGTAAGGTCTGGGGCTTTTTTTATGAAAAAGTACTCATAGGTTTAAGTTAGTAACCAAAAGCAGTCCACATAAAACTGGCTGCAGCATCTACTGTATTTTTTAAAGTAAAACCCGATGTTGAGCTGCTTGACACTATAAAATGTTTCGGGATAGAACTGCTGCCTGTTTGCGTTACGTGCACTGTTTTAATACCTGTCGGGAATGCAGTTGTGAATGAGATATTTTCAGAGGTATCCCCACCTATAGTTCCTGAACCAAATTTTATGATTAACCCACCAGAAAGAGTAGCAGATTCACCACCAGTATAGTTAGGCACAGCCGAATTATCCACGTAATCCTTAACAGCGGCATTTGTTGGAACATTGTCATCATTGTCGTAATTGGCAATTCCCTCAGCTTCTGTTGTAATCGGCAACGCAGAAATACCAACATTATTAACAGCCGTGTATACACCACCACTTGTCACCATACTGGTACTGCCCTCCGTTGGTGTGGTATCGGCATTGTGTACCTTACCGATAGCTGAGTTAATCTCAGTCCCTGTCTGTGATAATGAAAAAGTACTCATAGTTTAACCGCTTGGATTGTTGCATCGTTTATTGTGCAACTTGAACTTCCTGCAAGCTCATCTGCTCTAATTTTAACAGTAAAAGAATTAGTGGAGTTAACCAAAAGAGTATCATTGAAAGTTGATTCTGCAGTGCTGCTAAACCTTTTATAGTGCGCCACAGAATTGTTTAAATAAAATTCAACATTGTAAGCTGCATTGTAGTTTGTGCTCGACAGTGATGCTTTGATGTAAAACCTAACTATCCAAACGCCAGCTCCAGTAATAGTAACAGTTCCAGATGATTCGGAAATACCTGACCCGCTAAGGGTGTATCCACTAACATCGGTGTCAGTATTGACAGTTTGTGTCGATTTCGTGGCGGAAAGTAATGATGGTGTCTTACTATCCACGTAATCCTTTACCGCCGCATTTGTTGGAATATATTGATCGTTGTCGTAATTGGTGATTCCATCAACTTCTGTTATGATCGGCAGTGCAGAAATACCAATGCTGTTAACAGCATCAAATACACCATCACTTGTCACCATATTGGTACTGCCCTGCGTAGGTGTTGTGTCAGCGTTGTGTACCTTACCGATAGCTGAATCAATTTCAGCGGCAGTTTGTGATAAATTATAAGTAGCCATTTGTTAACATTTCCACTTACGTAGTGCCAGTGCTTTTCTTGTAGGACGTCCCTTAGAGTCCTTCATTGGTCCCTTGACCCCGCCCATACGAGCACAGAAAGACTTACGACGCTTAGCAGCCTTGGACCCACGCTTCACTTTACCAGTTACAGGAGCCTTTAGGTTGGCTCCTTCCTTGGCTTTAAAGTATCGACGTCCCGCTGCGGTCAGACCGCCTGTCTTGCTCTTATGTTCTTTTCTCATTTTTTTCTACGAATAGCTTTTACTTTACGTGGTTTACCCGCTGGTTGTCCAATTCTTTTTTTCTCAGAAATCCGTGTGCGTTTTTCACTTTCGGATATTTCGCTTGAGGTCGCAGGTGTCTTTGAACTC
>Ga0136656_1000332_pt1 | contig 16052 bp, 39 predicted proteins | sample CPBDNA_9_FD_94862 | JGI IMG/M metagenome (GOLD analysis project Ga0136656, IMG submission 94862) | Freshwater to marine salinity gradient microbial communities from Chesapeake Bay, USA - CPBay_Sum_15_0.8_DNA (version 2) | ecosystem: Environmental > Aquatic > Marine > Coastal | place: USA...
ATCTGTGAAAAGATTGCAAAAACAGTTTATAACTGGATGGAAAGAGTTGGAACTGCAAGAGCAGCTGCAGAACTTTCTAGACAAGGATATCACGAACAAGCAAAAAACTTAATCTTGGAGAAGTTCAAGTGAAAAGGTTTTTTAATTATATTCACTCTTTTCTTTTTGCTGACCCTTATGCAAGACAGCGTGAGCAGGCAGAGAAATACCTTTCCAAATCAGTTGACCTTATGGACTTGGAAAGAAGAGAAAAAGAGTTACAAAGAAAAGGTCTTTTAATCTAACTTTCCATTTCTGATAAAGTTATCGTACTTATCCTCTATACAGGACGAAAGTTCTATGTAGTATTTACATTCCTCTGGGAATGTATGTATCGCAAAATGTGATTCTGACAATAACCAGAGTCCTGTATATCCATGCGGTTCAAACGTATGGTCAATATAACCCAAGATATTAAATTCAGACTTTAATAAAAGAGTATCGTAATACTCTTTTATTTTTTTATTGTCAAATGTTTCTGTTTCTACCCATCCAGAGTAATTCCATATTCGTGCTTCCATAACGGCATTACCCAGCGTTACGAGTTATGTAATTCAATCTTACTTTTGATGGATTGAAATACTTGACAATTACATCCTTTGCTGTATTTGGATTGTACTCTTTACAACTAAAGATATCAATATAGATATCTCCATTCTTGTCAACGAAGTGACCAGTAATGTTAGACGTTTCAATCATTTGACAAAAAGAGTGACCAGCCTTATCAGGGTCATGTGTTGCGAAGTGTTCCACCATAGGTTCACCATATGCAACCATATCAATCTCTTTTACAATCTCTTTAATAAACGCTACGATATTTTCTTTAGACCGTACCTTGTCCAATTCACAAGACGCACAGTCAAACATTGCATGATAACCCCAATACATTGAACGACCCTTTCATCGTTAGATAATTATGAACGAATATATATGCAAAAACTAGCACTTTTTCACATAAAGAAAAAAATATTTTTAATAAAAATCATAAGCCCTTGATTTTCAAGGGCTTTTTTTTAGCGAAAATGCTTGACTTTTGTTCTAAGAACAGGTATAGTATATCTGTAATTGAGAGAAAGGACTAAAAATGATTGATTTTATCGGTGCAAGAGATGGTGGGATTGAGTTCTACGCTGGTGTAGGAAATCCTGTCGGTTTCGCAACCACCCCTAAAATGGTTGCTTACATCGTGAAAACCAAAGGTCTTGGTACTGTCTACCACAGTTCTTCAATGGACTTTGCTGATGAGTATGGGTTTGACACCTATGACGGTGCTTGGAAGCTTTGGGAAACTGGATTGGAGTTGGTATAATGACTGATGAAAAAATTAAACAAATCGTTTCAATAATGTCTGAGTTCATTGTCTACGTTGATTCGTTTTACAATGCAGAAAAAGGTATCTACCCTATTAAGGGTATGACTGATAAAATGGTTTTGAACGCTGTTCAAAAATACATTAATAGTTTGAACGATGAAGTGACTTGGGGTGGCGGAGACTCGCTCGATAGAGAAAGGGTCAGAGACATCATTCTTGAAGATAACAAATTAGGTTGGAGGGCAGAATAATGGGTATGTTAGTTTATGTTTATAGAAATGCACAAACCGATATGGATTGTACAAACGGTGGTGTAACCAGTAAGTATCACACTTTGTGCGTCACTAACGTGGACGGCCCGTTCGGCCCAGACGTTGATATCCCAGCGGTTAAGTTGATGCCAGGGAATCTGCCAGGCACTGTCAAAATCGTTCCAGAAGAGGAAATCGAAAAAGGTTCTTGGACAATGTTTGGGGGGAACTATGCCTCAACATCTGATTCACGATTCAGTGAGAAAATCGAGAAAATGATTGGTTCAAGGTTCTACGGTGCAGTTCCAGTACATGATAGGGTTGAATAAACCCTTGATTTTTAAGGGAAAAATAGTGCTAAAAAATGCTTGACATTCTTGTTCTAATAACATATAATGTAAGTACAGATTGAGAAAAGAGGTGAAAAAAATGACTTTACTAGAACATATCAAAGAAATCAACGCTAAATCAAAGGCTTGGATGGAAGCTGAGGAAGGTCGTTGGGCTGGTATGGTTACGGAAGATATAAAGTATTGGAACGACCAAGGCATTTTCACAGTTGAAGATTGGGAGCGTGATAGTCTTATCACAATGGTATATGAAATACACAAAGATGCTTATGGTGTAAAGGGCCGTCACTATGATTTCGATTCAATGACCAATGAGGAATTGGAAAAGGAATTGGAGTTTCTTTCTGGAGTTGCTAAGGAACGCATGGAAGAAGAAGAACGTGCAGAACAGGCAGCGTATGAACGGTTTGAGGAACAAGTTGCTGACACTATCAAGATGGGTGCTGGTGACAGAAACACCGCAATTCGTTGGATTCTCAATGCAGAGGGTCTTGACAAAGAATATGATATGGGTTATGTTTGTTACTGTTTGGGTTTGGGTTACAACAAACAGAAAATGTTTGAAGAGGTTATGAAGGAGGCCGCATGATGAATGATGTGATTCGTGATATTGAGGTAATTGAAAACGCACTGATTGCTTTCAGTGAGGGTGCTTCAGATGAACAGTATGCAGCGTTTTATTCGCTGTCAAAACTTCTTCTTGAGAAGAAGGATATAGTTCGGAAGTTTGAATATGACATGGAAAAGGAGATGATGAATGATTCGTACCAAACAGCATAGTCGTAAGACTGTTATTGATTTGACAGGGCCACAAGGGAATGCTTTCTTTTTGTTGGGAACTGCTAACAAGGTTGCAAAACAGTTGGGGTTAAGTGGCGAAGCCATTTGCAACGAAATGAAAACTGGTGATTATGAAAACCTCATTGAAGTGTTCGATAAATACTTTGGAGACTACTTTATACTAGAGAGGTAATTATATGACCGCAATAGAACATAGTATTTTAGCCACCTTTGTCATCGCAGTATTTTATTATTTTGGACACTGGAAAGGCAGAAAAGAAAAAGTAGATGATGTTGTGGAATACACATTGGATACTCTGGAAGCGAATGGGTTTATCATCACTGAGTGGGATGGTAAAGAAAAACAATTACAGAAAGTTCAAAAACTTATTGACAATGAAGTAAAAGTTTGATACAGTGATTTAGTTGATAATAGGAAGTTGGTATGGGATGATATATAAGACTTTAGAAGAAGCGATTGTCGCAGCGAAAGAATTATGCTCTGCATTGGAGACATATGTAAAGATAACTGAAGCAGTTGGTGGTTATGAGTTGTTTGGTAGTGGTAAATTTATAATGGAGATAAAGGAGTAAAAAATGAGAAAGACTCTTGCTATGATAGCAATACTTGCTGGTTGTTCACCAGCGTTTGCAGCTGAAGATGTAAAGGTTCAAGATTTTTATAAAACAGTAACAAAACAAATTCCTAATACTCAACAGGTATGTAGAGTTGTGGATGTACCAATCTATGGTTCAAGTACCACATTCGATGAGGGTGGTGCAATTATCGGTGGCGTAGTTGGTGCGATTGTAGGAAACCAAGTTGGTAAAGGCCGAGGTAAAGAAGCAGCAACTGGTGTTGGTGCGATTACTGGTGCAATTATCGGTGGTAAGAAACAACAGAATGAAATTGTCGGGTATCGACAAGAACAGCGTTGTGAGAATCAGACTACATATACTACAGAAACATATGAAGTCTATGATTACAGTTCTATAGAATTTTTTGAAAACGGAAAATACTATAGACTAGTTTTCAAGAAATAATCTAGTTGGGTTAAATATCTGCCCTTAGCTCAGCTGGATAGAGCAACAGCCTTCTAAGCTGTGGGTCGGGAGTTCAAGTCTCTCAGGGCAGGCCAACTATAGAGGATGTAATGATATATAATAAGTATAATAATAAAAGAAAACAAAGGACTGACGATTTTCCAAAAGGAATGACGGTAACAGTTCGTAACGATGATGTGAATGGCGCAATGCGGGTCTTGAAAAAGAAATTGTTAAAAGATGGTCTTTTTCAAGAATTGCGAGATAGAGCCTTCTACGAAAGTAGAGGAACAAAAAGAAGGAAAGCGAAGGCGGCTGCAACTCGTAGGTTCAAACGAAAGATGCAGAAACGCAAAGAAGAACTTGGATATTAATGACAGGTGAGTTATGGTACAACGCCGGACTGTTGAGAACGACTCAACACTACCGAAAAGAAAAATTCGTAAAGCAAGAAAACCTATGTCAGCAGAGCAGAAGGCGGCCGCTGCTGAGCGCCTTGCAATTGCAAGGGAAAAACGACTAAAAGAAAATCCCCCAGAATATAAATCAATTCACCCCTCTGTTTTGGAAAGAGGGGATGATGACTACCTGTCTCATAAAAAAGTTAAACAGTGGATTAAAACACAAAAAGAATTATTGTCAGTTGCTCGTAGAGATGAACGAGCAAATGTTAAGGGTGCGATTGCTAAGGTTGCATCTCATGAAGGTTACATTCGTGCAATGGAAACATATCTAAGAAACGGTGATTGGATTAATGATTTCTATGGTGAGTACGAACAACATAAATGTAAACGAATTTGTTTGGTCATGGCATACAATCCAGATGGCACTCCAAAAAGAAATGTAGGGGTTTACTATCAAGACCTTGGTTGCGAATGGACAAAGGAAATGGATGATTGGGAAAGACAAGAAAATGGAAAATGAAGGTAAAGTAATCAACTTTCCATCTGGAAAAAATGTAAATCCAAAAGTCAAAATTGATGATACTGCAATCAGACTCCATAATGACTTAAAGTTTGCAGAACATTTAACAGAAGGATTGACTGTAAATTTAATTCACAATTTGGGTGAGAATGAGATTGATACTCAAAGACCAGAATTTATTAGAGACATTGGTTTTTTAGTTGAATTAATTAAATCTATTATTCATAGAGACATGAGTGTAAAACATCCAATGCAAGAATTAGTAGACGCCTTTGTAACATCAGAATATGATGATGAACATGGGTTATACACAAACTTTGATATGCAAAAATTAATGGCAACAATTGATAAATTAAAGAAGTAGCACCAGCCCCTATAGTTAAACGGTATAACAGTTGATTTGTAATCATCAATTCGCAGTTCGATTCTGTGTGGGGGCACCATAATAAGCGGATATCGTATAGTGGTATTACCTCAGATTTCCAATCTGATGATGGGGGTTCGATTCCCTCTATCCGCTCCAGTGTTCGGTTCGTCTAGCGGTCTAGGACTCCGCCCTTTCACGGCGGCAACAGGGGTTCGATTCCCCTACCGAATGCCAAACTTTAGAAAGGGGTATATGAAAAAACTATTAATTGCAACATTAGCAACATTAGTTAGTTACCCCTCGTATGCTTTCTTAGATACTAGGGAACTAACTGTACAAGAACACGATAAAGTGTTTCATACTTCAACTGAAAACAAAGCAGTTCGTGGTAAACCAAATTTCTATGAAGCATATTGGACAATCAATGGTGAAATCGAAAACAGTAAAGTTTTTATGCGAAAGGTAAAACTTACAATTGACTGTAAACCAGTAAATTGGCCTGACCAAGTTATGGTATCAGTTTCTACACTCGCACTTGGAACGGTTCGTGGTGAAATGATTAAAATTCACTGGATACCGCCTGGCGCTGAGGATTGGGTAAACTGGAAAGATGTATCGTTTATCAAGGAATCAGAAATTGCAAAAATTTGTGGGGGGTTAAAATGAGACTACTTGTTCTAATAACATTTTTACTTTCCACAACGGTTCATGCTCAGAATCCAGAGTTCTGCAAAATCAAAGCGTACCTTGCAAAAGATATTGTAGAGAGTTTGAATGATGGACTTGAACCAGATAATATTAACTTTGCATTCCCTAATGTTCGTGATGAACAAGATGCAAAAGAAGCAATCAAGTTCACAGAAGAACTAATGAGTGAAGTGACAGAGTTAATGAAAGATGAGAAAGACCCTTCAACAGTAAGTCATAAAATTTTTGAGGCTTGCGTTATTAAAGAGGAACGTATATGAGATTTGAAAATATATTAAGATGGATAGTTTTATTGATTGCATTAGTAACAGCATATCTTGCAGCGTCTAAAATTGCATACGGTGAGGATAAGTTTGAACAAGAATATAAAACTAAAATGTTGAAACTTGCAGGCAATTATTATTGTTTGGCTTGTCATAATGTAGAAAAAAAGATGGTAGGCCCTGCATGGAAGGATGTTGCAAAAAGGGATGATAGTATTGAAGTCTTAACAAAGTCTATCATACATGGAAGTCAAGGCAAATGGGGTAGTATGGCAATGCCTCCAAACAGAATCACAGAAATGGAAGCACAAGAACTTGCAATCTGGATTCGCTCTTTGAAATAAAAAATGTATTGACATTCTTACCTATATAATGTAATATACAAGATGGAATAAATTAGGTGAAAGTAGTATGATACTTGTTGATATGAACCAAGTCACCATCAGTAACTTGATGATGCAAATCGGTTCACGAAAAGATGATGTCGATGAAGACTTAGTTCGTCATATGATTTTGAACTCAATACGAGCATATCGTAGTAAGTTCTATGAGGAATATGGCGAGCTAGTTCTTTGTTATGACAGCAAAAAATATTGGAGAAGAGATTTCTTCCCAAACTATAAATCCAATCGTAAGAAGGACAGAGAAGCGTCTGGGCTTGATTGGAATCTAATCTTTGAAACTCTGAACAATATTCGTGATGAAATCAAAGAACATTTCCCATATAAGGTATTAGAAGTAGAAGGTGCAGAAGCAGACGATTGTATTGCTTCTATCATTGACTATATCTCTAAGACACCATCAGCCTACGAAAAGGTTTTGGTTCTTTCTGGTGATAAGGACTTTATACAATTGCAGAGACATAAATTTGTCACACAATTTAGTCCAACACAAAAGAAATTTATTAATGGTATAAATCCACACCTATATATTAAGGAACATATATTGAAAGGTGATAGAAGTGATGGTATTCCTAACTTCTTATCATCAGACAATACATTCGTAGATGAGTTGCGTCAGAAACCTTTGAGCAAAAAGAAACTTGAAACATGGGTTGACCTTGAACCAGAAGATTTTTGTTCTGATGAAATGTTGAGAAACTATCAACGCAACAAAACTTTGATTGATTTGGAATTCATTCCAAGTGATTTGAAGGATAGGATTTTGGTTGAATATCAAAATCCACCAAAAGGTGAAAGAGCAAATTTACTAAATTATTTCATACAAAAGAGATTGAGAAATCTCATGAATGACATTGGAGACTTTTAACATGGCTGATAACTATACACCTCTACTTTCTGAGGTTCTAAAGAAAGTCCATAACGCAAAGACAAAGGAAAAGAAGGTTGAACTGTTACGACAGTATGACTGTGATGGTTTGCGTATGGTAATCAAATCTTCCTTTGACCCTAACATTGAATGGTTAATACCAGAAGGTGAAGTTCCATATAGAAAGAACGAAGCACCAGAAGGAACTGAACATACTTCATTGCGTAGAGAATCTAAAAAACTCTATCGTTTCGTGAGAGGTGGTGATGCTTCTTTACCACAATTCAAACGTGAGAATCTATTCATTCAAATGTTAGAAGGTCTACATTTTTCTGAGGCACAATTAGTTATTGATGCTAAGGATAAGAAACTACATCAAGTGTACAAAGGATTGTCAAAAGATGTAGTCAAAGAAGCGTTCAATTGGAACGATAACTTTACAAGGAACTAATATGGCTGACAATTTCAAACATTGTTTGGAGATTATTCTCCACCACGAAGGCGGTTATGTAAACCACCCTAAAGACCCAGGCGGCGAAACCAACTTGGGTGTTACTAAAAGAGTTTACGAAGAACACGGTGGAACTAAAGACATGAAAGATTTGACTGTCGATGACGTTGCACCAATTTACGAGAAGTCATACTGGAACAGAGTAAAGGGCGATGACTTGCCTGCTGGTTTAGATTTATGCGTATTTGATTTTGGCGTTAATGCTGGTACTGGACGAGCTGCGAAGTATCTACAGAATCTTGTAGGTGCAGGCGCTGACGGTGCTATCGGCCCTGGCACTCTTGGAAAGGTAAATGCATATGTTGAGGAACATGGTCTAGAAGAGACTATCGAAGCATATCAAGAAGCTCGTCAAGGGTACTATGAAAAACTCTCTACTTTTGCTACCTTTGGAAAAGGGTGGACTCGTAGGGTCAAAGAAACTACAGAATTAGCACTGAAAATGTGTTGACATTTAATAACCTATCGGTTATTATAGCTTTACATGGTGGGGGCGACACCTCTCTCTCGACTCTCTCTCAATGTTTCTCTCACCATGCCTTCCTTCCGAGGGGGGTTAAGCCCTTGATTTACAAGGGCTTTTTTTTATCTAAAAACCGCTTGACTTTGTTCTCATAACATGGTAGCCTATATATACAAGATGAGAGATATGGGAAATTCCTATGAATACTATTGATGTATATGGTGGACAAAAACACCAACGAGAGATTGCCGAAAAGGTAGTCAAAAGGATGATTAGCGAACTCATGCCTCGTATAAGAACCCTTGATATCAGTGTTGAAATCAAAAAACTCAAAGGCGATGCCTATGGGTGGTGTTTGATGGCTGATGAAAAGGGTCGTGAGTTTGAGTTGGAAATTAGTAAAGACCTACCATTGCGTGACTTTGTTTCTACACTCTGTCATGAGATGATTCATGTCAAACAGTACGCATATAATGAAATGGACAGTTACGGCAAACGATGGAAAAAGACCCAAGTTCGGAGTAATACAAAATACTACGATTTACCTTGGGAAAAGGAAGCTTACCGCCTACAGGACAAGTACGCAGACTTGATTTGGGATTCAAATATTCTATAAAAAGTGCTTGACATTTCCCTCTTGTTCTGGTAACATATAGGTATAGAGTGAGAAAAGGAGATATTATGAGTTGTGATGTGAATACAGTTTTTAGAGAAAACCTCTACGATGAGGTGTCTTCTATGACTGTTGATGAGTTTCTTACTGCCCTTGAAGAGAAACAAGTTTCGGGTAGTAATGCGATAGACAATCTAGTGATTGACTTAGTTGATAGACTTTTTGAAGAGAGGGCTATATAATGAAAACAAACCAAGTTGCAGTTATTCATACTGCGTTTGAAGACTCTCCACGAACAGTTGCGTTTGTGGATGTTCCAGCTACCATGCCTGCAATGGAGGCACTTGAGTACGCTTATTTCAGAACACAAAACCTAGAAGGTTCATGGTCAAAAGGTGAAACCTTTGAGTTCGATGGTAAAACCATTCAGAACGGTGACTACTCAAAAGACATTACTGTTATGGCTCCACTTGAAGTGGTTGACGGTGTTGAGTACGGTCTAAGGTCTACTTCTACGAATGACCAGATGTTATTTGGTAACAAGAAGTACAAAGTTGACTTCTGTGGTTTTAAGGAGATTGTATAATGGGTAGAGTGAAAGATATGCTCATGGATGTTGAACAATTTGTTTATGACTTCTATGACAAGGACGGGCAACTAATCAAGTCGCCCGCATTTATCGTTGATGCATCAGTTCAAAAGTTCGGTGCATCTTTTGGTACATATGCAAAGGAAATTCTAAATAGCGATACCTATCCTGATGGGTATGAAGAATTTGCATATCAACAGTCGTTACAAAAACAAGAAGAAGAGTTAAACGACATTCCATTTTAAGGAGAATATCCTATGGCATGGCTAGAAATTGTGTTCGCATCTTTTCTGACGGTAGGTACACCAGCTGGTGCTGATGAACTTACTCAAGGAGAGAGAGATGAATATGTTAATCAACAATCCCACTGTTTAGCCCAGAATGTATATCATGAAGCAAGAAATCAACCAATGGCTGGGCAACTTGCAGTTATCTCTGTAACAATCAATCGTGTTAATGACCATCGTTTTCCAAACACTATTTGTGATGTGGTGTATGATGGGCCGCATCGTCCTAGTTGGAAAGGAACTGGTGAAATGATTCCAGTTCGTAATCGTTGCCAGTTCAGTTGGTATTGTGATGGCAAATCAGATAAGATTCACAATAAAAAACGATTTCAAGAAATTTATCAATTGACTTATCATATTATTGATGGTAGCATAAAGGTATTAGATATTACAGAAGGTGCTACACACTATCATGCAGATTATGTACGGCCTGCATGGGCAGAAACAAAGACTAAAACTATTGAAATTGAAGACCATATATTTTATAGGTGGGATTGATGAATATATTTTATTTGAGTAATTATGTTGATAAATGTGCAACAATGCATAATGATTCTCATGTTCGTAAGATGGTTATCGAATATGCTCAGTTAATGTCTACTGCACATCGTGTTCTAGATGGTCACGAATATTATGGACTCACCAAGAACGGACGTAAAATCAAACGATGGAAAATGGATGACCCTGTTATGGAAGGGGGGTTGATGAAAGCATCTCATATCAATCACCCATCTGCGGTTTGGGCTCGTTCTAGTAACAACAACTATAAATGGTTGTTTGAATTGTGGATGGAACTTCTTAAAGAATACACTTATCGTTATGGTAAACATCATGCGTGTGAGGGTTACATAGATGTTCTTAGAACACCACCAAAGAACATTTCAGTAGGGTACTTGACACAACCAACTCAGGCAATGCCTGATGATGTAAAAGAAGATTGTTCTGTTATGGCCTATAGAAATTACTATATAAAATACAAACAACATTTAGCAACATGGAAAAACAGAAATGTTCCTGATTGGTATGAGGCGAATTATGTTACATAAAATAAGTGAATTGTGTGATAAGATTGACAGTATCAAAAGGGATGCCGATAAGTTGCGTGAGTTGAAGTACGGAGAAAAAAAGGTTGATATTCATATCATCAATTCACTGATTGAACAAATACAAGCAGATTGTTTTATTGTTTCTAAAGATAGAAGTGCATATATCAAACGTGATAAATAGATGTATGAAAATTAATTGAGGATATTATGCCAACATATACATTTGAAGATACAAACACCGGCGAGGTGTTTGAAAGCATGATGCGAATCTCTGAACGAGATGAGTTCATGAAAGACAATCCCCATATCAAACAACTTATCACAGGCGCACCTATGATTGTAGGCGGCCAAGGTGGTGTAAGAAATGATGATGGTTGGAAAGAGAATATGTCTAGGATTGCAGAAGCACATCCAGGCTCACCATTTGCCGAGAGATACGGTAAAAAGTCTACTAAAGAAATTAAAACAAGAGAAGTTTTGAAAAAACATAAGGTACTATAATAATGGCAAAAGCAAAAGATATTAGAATTGACCAGATGGTCACTGTAAATCCAGTAACAGATAATCAAAAGAAAGCATTTCAAGATTACAAGGCTGGTAAGAATCTTTTTCTGTATGGTGCTGCTGGTACAGGTAAAACATTCGTAACTCTCTATCTTGCATTACAAGAGGTTTTAAGAAACGAAACAAAATTTGATACAGTCTATCTTGTTCGTAGTGCAGTACCAACTCGTGAAATTGGTTTCTTGCCAGGCGATGAAGAAGACAAGACTGCACTGTTTCAAGTACCATATCAAAATATGGTTAAGTTCATGTTTGAGCAACCCAACGAACAGGCGTTTAGTATTCTTTATGACAGACTAAAGAATCAAGGTTCGTTGATGTTTCTTACTACATCATTCTTGCGTGGTATTACATTAGACAACGCTATTGTGATTGTGGATGAAGCACAAAACCTCAACTTTCATGAATTAGATACAATTATTACTCGTGTCGGTATGGATTCAAAGATTATGTTCTGTGGCGATTTCTTTCAGAGTGACTTGCAGAAGACTGTAGAAAAAGAAGGACTACAACACTTCATGAAAATTCTACAAAGAATGCAATCATTCTCTACCATTGAATTTAACTTGGGAGACATTGTACGTTCTGGCATGGTGAAGGAATACTTAATTAGCAAAATAAAAACAGGACAAGAAGATGGCGAAAAAATCTAGTGGTGCATCGGTTCACGTTCATGAGCCGATGGTGAAGAAAAGTTCTACCAGTGGCAAAATGAGTATGATAAAATTTGCTTCTATGAACAAGGATAAGAAAAGGTCGTTCAAACGATATCGTGGCCAAGGTCGATAAATCTATTGACTTTACCTAGTAAATTGATTATAATATGTTAAAAGTGCAAGGATTAAATTATGTTTACACACAAAACCGTAGAGATACCAGAGGTATCAACTAAGACTGTCAATCGCAAGCGTTTCTATGTGACGCCTGAGGGTGGCATTTATCCATCAATTACAACAGTTCTCTCAGTACGCAGTAAGGAAGGACTAGCAGAATGGCGTAAACGTGTAGGAGAAGATGTTGCAAATTACATCTCTCGCACGGCCGCATCTCGTGGAACAAAAGTTCACCAGATGTGCGAAGACTTTCTAAACAACGTAGAGGTTACTCAAGATGCTCGTGAGTTCCTTCCTTACTGTTTGTTCTCTCAACTCAAACCTGTTCTTACAACAAATATAAATAATATATACGCACAAGAATGTGGATTGTGGAGCGACAAGTACAGAGTTGCTGGTAGGGTAGACTGTATTGCAGAATACAAAGGTGTACCATCTATCATCGACTTCAAGACTTCTCGTTCAGAACGCAATGATGATTATAATGAATCATACTACATTCAAGCTTCTGCATATGCAGAAATGTTTGAAGAAAGAACTGGTACTCCAATTGAACAGATAGTTATTCTTGTGGTAACAGAAGATGGACAGGTTCAAGAGTTCATCAAGAAGAAGCACGAATACTTGCCAAAACTTGTTGAAACCATCGAACAGTTTGTCTCCGAATGGGAGAAAGAAAATGATACGCAAACTGGCGGTGATATCGCTACTACTGAGTTTGGCGCTACCGCATAATTCTTTTGCTGTAGAGGTACAGAACAAACCTGTACAATGTTCTAAACCAGAAGAGTTTTTCCAACTGATAGCAAAGTATGAAGAAAAACCAATAGTTCTATTGAACGGTATAGTAATGGGAACGAATGGCGAATACATGAAAGCACAAACACTTATTTTCTTTAATAAAGAAACAACCTCTTGGACACTGGTTGAATATCTTTCAGAAGAACAGGTTTGTATACTTGGAACTGGAAAAGGTTTAGAATTACTTGTTGACATTGGCGTGAAAACATAGTATAAATAAATTACTGGCGTTGAAGCAATTCAACGACATTCTGGACGGCGGTGCGATTCCGCCCATCTCCACCATAAACACATTTACGGAGTGTGCTTATGATGGGGATGAACAGGTTCGACAGGGTGTAATAGGAAAGTGGAGTCAGTCGGATGACCTCGTATCGGTCAACTAAAGTAACTGCAAACGATAACGAATTTGCACTTGCAGCCTAACCTAGTTAGGTAACGGAGTTTCGGTGGGTGAACTTGGCAACAGAATCACCTACCACTTTAACGGAGAGCAATTTGCATACAGTTTTTATTCATGGTGCAACTGCTTCTTCACAAAGTTTTGCCTATATTAGGTCTAGATTGAATTGCAAGAATGTAATCAATTTAGATTATGACAGATGCCTACCGGCACACCAAAACTTGGGGAAGATGGTAGAAACACTGTCAACAGTTGATGACGAATTATACTTTGTTTGTCATAGTTTAGGTGGGATTTATGCTGTATATTTACAGGATAGATTTCAGAGATTAACAAAAGGTGTTTGTAGTTTATCTACACCCTTTAACGGAAGTGAGGTTGCGTATTGGACAAATATGTTCTTACCCAACTATCAACTGTTTAAGGATATAACACCAATTAGTAATTTCATATCTAAGTCTAGACAGATAAGTATAAAGAAGCCATGGACACAGTTCGTTACTACGGTAGGGGATGTTCCTTGGTTATTAGGGGAGAATGACGGTATCGTCACATATGCAAGTATGACTTGTCGTGATGATGTTGACATGATTCCATTGAAGACCAACCACTATGAAATTCTTCAGAATGAAATGGTGATTGATTTTCTTTTAACACACATGACACAACACACAAAGGAGAAAAGTTATGTCTAACAAAAATCCATTTGAACTACGGTTCGATGTACTAGCAATGGCGAAAGACTTATGTGACCGTCAGTACGATATGGCTCAACAGCAATATTGGACTATGGTTGAAAATGCTAAAGAGCATAATAAGGACTTGGTTGCAACTATTGAGAAGTATACACCTAAAATGTATACACCTTCTGAAATCATGAAACAGGCAGAAGACCTCTACAAGTTCGTAACAAAACAAGACTAAAGAGATTGCAACACTCGTTGTATTTGAGTGCTCTGCATTATTAGGATAGGGGGTGGGGCGCCCTGCCCCTTATCATTTTGAAAGGAATATTATGAATCTAGAAGAATTGGCAGTGATGACACCAAAAAAGTTTGCAATGATGATTGAAGAAATGGTGAAAAATGGTGGAGTAAGTTATATGGAAGCAGTTCTAGACTATTGTGAAAAACATCAAATGGAGCCAGATGCAATCGCTCCTCTCATCTCAAAACCCTTGAAGGAAAAAATAGAAGCAGACGCAAGGGAACTCAATTATCTTCCAAAAGTAGCGACACTACCAATCTAAGGAATTTTTCATGGAAGCATGGGAAGCCTATCAGATGTATTTGGGGTTGAAACTTCATTTCACCACAGAATACGATTACACCAGATATGGTGGTAAAACATCTGCAACTAAGGCTTCGTTCTTAAAACGAAAAGACAGAAGTTTCTTTGCAAGAGTAGCCAGAAAATATGGTGAGTCTACAGAAAGTTACTTTATCAGTAATTTTGTGTGTAGTCCTAAAGGGTGGTTAGGTGACTTCAAAGAAGAAAACTATAAACACTGGTCTAAGTATCAACAGTCATTGACTTACAATTTTATCACAGATATGGGATTATTATTTTCACAAATATCACATTTTGATGAACTTTTCTCTTGCCAAAAGGGGAAACATCCTGTATTATTAAGGAACTATCTCGCTAAAAGAGTGAGTGTAGAAACGATGGTAATCCTACAAGGGTTGCTGAACTTTGTTAAACAATTTGATAAGGACTTAACGGATGATGTAGTTTGGACAGATAACAGACGATTAATCGTCAAATATGGGGCATTTCTTAACTATGATAAAGAGAAATGCAAAACTCAACTTCTCAAACTAATAAAGGAGACATTCTGATGGAAGGTGAAGCAATCCAGAGTGAAGACCTTGTAAGGGAACGAGATTTTTATCGTGCAAAGCTTGATGAAGCGGCCGCACGAATTAAAACTCTTGAATTTGATAACGCAGAGTTGGCAAAGCGAGATATCGAGCTGACCAAGCGTGTATCAGAACTTGCGAGCAAGGGAACATACCGTCCTCGTCCTCGTAGATTTTAATGATGAAAAAGCGACAGCAAAAAATTATTGATATGTTGAAGAATGTAGCATCAGATAACGAACATCCTGTTCGTGCATACCGTCATGCTGCCGCAGTAGTCATAAAAAACAAGGTGGTGGGAATGGGTGTGAACAGTTATAAAACACACCCATTCCAAACCAAATATGCATCAAAAGATGAAGCAATTTATCTTCATGCAGAAACCAGTGCAATTAAAGATGCACTGCGAACTGTTCCAGTAGAGGAACTTGGAAGAGCAACATTGTATGTTGCAAGAGTAAAGAAGAAAGGCCCAAAGTCGATTGAGTATATTAATGCAATGTCTAAACCATGTGAAGGTTGTGAACGGTGCATTGCTGACTTTGGAATCAGAACGGTGATATACACTACAGAAGAAGGTATTGATATGTTATGAAGATGAAGAAATTGTCACATAATAGTTGGATAGTTGAAGTCCAGAAGGATAATAAGACACAAGAACTATTTGTAGAATTCCCGCCAGATTGTATTAACCAAGTTGGTTGGGATATAGGTGATACTGTAATTTGGGAAGAACTGCCTGATGGTGGTTATTCATTGAAAAAGAAAGAGGA
>Ga0136656_1000335_pt1 | contig 15957 bp, 8 predicted proteins | sample CPBDNA_9_FD_94862 | JGI IMG/M metagenome (GOLD analysis project Ga0136656, IMG submission 94862) | Freshwater to marine salinity gradient microbial communities from Chesapeake Bay, USA - CPBay_Sum_15_0.8_DNA (version 2) | ecosystem: Environmental > Aquatic > Marine > Coastal | place: USA...
ACGTTTTTCGTGCTTTGGTAGATCCCAGTTCATAGTAGTTTAGCGTGGTTCTATGTATTTTAGATGGTTGTGTGAGAATTTCTGTATATACTCACACTTTCTTAACTATTGACCCCATCATGCCATTGCTTGAACGACATGCGAGGCCAGATTCCATACTCAACTCCTGCGAGATTCTTAGAGTTTAACACTTCATATGGGTGAGCGACTGCCTGGGTGTGATACTTTACAAACTGGTCGTCTGGGTTGAATGGCAGTGTCTTAGCATAGTCCCAAAACGCTGTCTCAAATTGAGACCCATACTGATAATGCCACAAGATGAATGTTTCAAGTTGTTTCATTATAGCACGGATGCTAGCATCTTGTGCTTTCTTAGACCTTTCATTAACAATGTAATCCCATGCATGACCTGCAACATTACGATAGAACGTCGTAGATGTTGCTTCTAATGGTTCCAAGAATGCGAAGCGATTGCCATTAAGAATAGTTCTTTCACCAAAGAACATAGACTTACAGATATAATTACGAAACCTTAATACATCATCAATGTCATCTTCAGTGACATCAAATCTATCAAGGAAATCTTCTCTTGCTTCCTCATCAGTTGTGATAGTATTATTATACAGATAACCATATGAAATACTATCATTATTAGGGATGACAAACGTCCACCCATGTGGTGTGGCAACACATTTTGTGTCACGCAGATCAGGATCAGCACCATCAGTAAATGCAATGATGGCAGAATTATGTGGATTGATTAGTGTATCGTAATTATCCCAGTTGTTGTAGTGTTTACCACGACAATCAAAAATATAATCAGCATCTATTTCTGATTCAGGATCTTCAATTGCTTTTTCTACTACATTCACATATTGTGATTTTCTTACTTTTTCTGATAATTTGTGAGTTTGAAAGTGACATGCAATACTATCCATGAAGAATTTGTGATAGATGTGCTTTTGCTTTTTTCCCCAGTTTTCATATAGAATACCAAGTTTCAAAGTAGCACCAATATCATTATTCCACCAATCCATGTTAAGTGACGATGAAATCAATTGTAGTACATCTGGTGTGGTGCTCTGTCCTACCTTTTCAATAGGACAGTTAGGATCATGGTACATATCAATCTCAAACTCATTAGTACCATACTTACCACCGTAATAACCAAAGTTCAATGCTGTAATAGATCCAGCATTGCCACTACCAACAATAGCAATCTTTCTCATTTATATGCTGGTCCCCACGCCCACGCTACAAGTGTACGTCTCTTACCAGATAGAACATGATCTACCTTGTGATTCATCATCGATGGGAATACAAGAATATCTCCCTTGTTTAATCTAACAGTTTGATAATCAATCTCTCCTTTACGTAGACAAGCAAACTGAAAATCTCCTCCTTCGAAGTCTTCACCCTGTTGATCTAACATTACAGTCATTGATAGTTTCCTGCATGTTCTAGGATCTCCTGGTGCCATTAGATGATCGTTATGCCAATCATAGTGACCCCCAAAAGTTTCTTCATATACATCAGAAGTAAGATTCTCTGGTTCTTCATACTCACTATACTGGACTTCTTCAACACCAGACAGTGCGAATTGCCAATCTGGATCAGACTCATTAGCACTAGCAAACTGCAACTCAACTAGTGACAAAAAGAAAGGATCACTCAACCATGAGATCTTTGACTTTCTGATCTTTTCGTCTACTGCTTTGTCACCATTAACTGCTCCTGGTTGCATTACAAGATTTATACCCTTCAGGCGTTCTTCGATCAATTCGATAGCATCATCAGGTAATGTAGCAACTTTATATTTTTCAAACTGTTGAAACTGAAAATCAATTATGTTTTCTCCTTCAGCATCATATAGAACGCTACCTCTAGAAGCAACTTCCATTATTCATCTCCTCCATCATCTACTCGATCAACTGATGCAATATCACATACAGGAACTTCATGTTCCCCTCCAATAAGATACCATGGCATGATCTGACCGTGGTATTCTGGGTGTGCTTGATAATCTTCAGGATATACACGATCACCAAGATACTTCACTTCAGTATCTGGAATGTTATGCTCTCGCAGCATTGCTTGCAACTGCAAGTGAATTAACTCTGGTGCTGATGGTACTTTCATTTAGATCACATTTCAACATTCGCAGCATAACATCAATTAGGTGGTGCTGTCAACCCCGTGGTATTTGCGTTCCACCATGTGAAGTCACCGTTTTCATCCATGACATAACAGCGCCAGTAATAGTCTGGATCAGGACAATTTTCTTCTGATGGGAACCATGCTGCTGCTTCTTCTGCTGCTAGATCAGATGATGCTACCTCAATAATATCCCATTGACCTGTTGCTTTCATCATGTCAAGGACATTATCATCAGTAAACTCTTCATACCAAGCAAAGATATCTGCCTTCTTATCTTCAGGAATTGGAGTCAGTCTGTAAAAATAAATCAACGATGTCTTTTTAGTTTTACAATAGAACTCCATTAAGTCGGCATAGTTAATCCAATCATTCATTTGTATCAGCCTCAATCATTTGCAATAGATTTCTCAAATATGCTTCTGCCTCTTGCTTGCTGGCAGTAGAAATTGGTGTGATTTCATCCCAAACTGCACCAGATTCTTTAAGTGCATCCATAAAAGTATTAATATATACACCTTCACTGAGATTTCTAACAATCAAATAAGATGAGAACTTCTCAGTAAATGTAGCAAGATAATGACTTGCTAATGGCACAAATTGATCTGCTGAGTCTAGGTATCCAACGTTTGGATCTTTCTCCAACCAGATTTTCTTATAGTAATTGGGACTAATTGGAAACTTAACATCACCCGCCTCACCAGTTGGTACAGACACAGGGATGTCTCTTAGTTTCTGTCTGTATAATCTATACAATGCTTTCTCCTCATCACTAACAGGAGAATCTTCAATGAAAACATAATCTGTTTCAGCAAGAAGGAAATTACGTGCAAGTCTAACTGTCAACCAGTTGACTTGTGTAGTCATTGCTCTGATCTTAGCAAACTCATTATCATACTGAATGTTTTCTAATGACTCAATTAGAAAAAACGTTTCTTTTAACTTTTGATAGACCGCTTTGCCTTCAGCAATACGATCTACCTCCAACATAGTAAATTCATAATCTTTCCAGAAGTATTCTCCTGTCTTATGATCCTTTCTATACTTACGTCTTTGGCACATGTAAGTATCATTAGAATACCAGACAAAGTATACTAACTTGTCTCTGTCAGAATCCCATGTAGGATATAGCATAGGTGCAATTTCATCATTATAATATCCATCGGGGACAACCTTAGTCACATTGTTATATGTGATTGTCCTTGTGACAGCATCTAATTGCAAAATAGTTTGTTGAGCCATGTCCTCACAGAGTTATTTCCTCAAGTATATTTAGAATGCTTTGATAAGATACTTGACAGCATGATATGGTTCAATTACAGGAACAGGCCAATCAGGATCTAGTGATGCCTCAGGTAGAATAGGATTAGTTGACTGCAATGTGAATCTTGCATCCAATCCAAGCAATCCAGCAGGATAAATTGATCGTGGATCACCTTTAACAACATATGTCAGTTCATCAGCAGATGTAGGAATTGCACCAGATGCAGCAATAAATTTCAATTCAGTAACTTCTTGGTATTCATAGATAAAATCACAGATACCGTAATGATCTGCGTCAGTGCTACTCTCTGCTAGGTTGGGGTTTCTATCTTGTCCTAGTTTAATTCTTACGTTAGGAACTCTAGCACCCTCAGGTAGATTTACTTCATACCAATACCATTGAGTATCACCACTACCACCATCAATTTCTTCACTAATGCCACTGTAAGGAACAATAACATCAATAGCGGTCCATGCACTCAGTGACATATCAGTATTGTAATATACTTTCAGTTCATCGCCACCATTTTCTGGTTGTTCTCCACCATTAACACCATTACCTCTACATGCTTTGATAATAAACTTGGTAACGTTAGTGCAATCCATCTCTGATAGGACAACAAATCTTTCAGTATTGCTTCCTTTAAACTTCACATAGTGAGTATATGCTGCTGGTGTAATTAATGTAGATAGATTGACAGCTTCAACTTCTCCAGCGGCATTAATAGTTGCTGTTGCATATGCTTTTGTACCTGCACCATGTTTGATTCTAACTCTTGGTGCATCACCATATCCAGCGCCACCATTTGTCAATGTAATACCATTTACTTTACCATTAGCAAGACTGACAGTTGCTGCTGCACCATCACCGCCACCACCACCAGCGACAAATTCTACTTCAGGAACTTGTGTTGTTGGTAACTTAAATCCACCTGCTGTACCAATACCAGTTCCACTAGTATATACATCAACATCTTCAGAACCAGCAATGAGTAGAGGATCCTCAATCAAAGTAGTTTCTCCACCAACCCAACCAACAACTTCACCAAAACCAACAGTAACAAAACCATTACCACCATCACTAGTTCCACTAACACCAGATCCTTTACTGCCAACTTCAATAGCAATAGAAGTTGCAGATGTAATTTGATCTCTATCAACTAGAACTGTTGCAAATCCACCAGCACCACCACCGCCGCCACCGCCAGTCCAGTAGCTACGATCTTCTCCCCAACTCCATTCAATGTATCCATCCCCACGATTGCTATCACTGTGTCCGTTATTAGTAAATATGCTAGTTTTATATGCGGTCATTCCACGACCACCACCATATCCACCACCGTGACCTGCACCGCCACCGCCACCGCCGCCATATCCACCACCAGAGATAGTATAAGATGACGTAGCGATACCACCACCGCCACCGCCACCGCCGCCGCCGTTACATCCAGCGTTACCACCTCTTCTACCAGAACCAGCAAATAGGTTTCCAGTTGTTGCTAGAGGAGTGTTAGAATTCCATCCAGGTGTGTTATTACCTCCTCCAGGATCACCACAATCATTATATCCAGGGTCATATCCACCAGCACCACCGCCTCCACCAGCACCAGCAATAATAGATCCAGCACTATTTTTAAGACCAGTAGCACCACCACCTCCACCACCCCACGTTCCGCCACCATTGGGACTACCAGACTGTGCTCCATTTGCTGAATATCCACCAGAACCACCATTAACGTTTACACCTTTAACTCCACATGCATAACTTCCAGTGAATCCACCACCAGGAGCGTTAACTCCAAGAGTAAGAACAGATCCACTGCCACCTAGTGTGCCACAAGGAGAAGAGTTTCCTCCTCTAGCACCAGCAATGGTAATATTAATGTATGTAATACTGTAAGAACTAGTAATATTGATATTTCCAGATCCAGTTTGCGTTCCGCTGCTAAAGTTATAACCACTATCACTTACAAAATTATTCTTACCATCAGATCCATCGTTAGTTGCAGTTGTTCCTGTATTATCTCCACCTTCTCCACCTGTTTGTGGATCATTTGGTTGATCTTTGATATATTTTACATTACCACTTCCAGATCCACCAGCAGTAGATTTATTAGCTAGAACTGATACCAATGTAGCAGCACTACCAGTAATACTTACAGTTCCACCAGCACCACCTTGCTGACTTCCACTTCCAGAATAACCTCTTTCCCCACCACCACATGAAATAGAAAGTTCAGATCCAATGCTTACAGAACTACCAGTTCCAGAGTTACCATTTGTAGTACCATTAGCACCAGATCCACCACCACCAGCAACGGTCACAATCATTTTTTCCCAATTTGCTGGAAGTGCTAGATTAGTAGTCTGTGGTGACGTATACGAATACAATAGATTGTATTCAATCAGTGGTTCTCCACCAATGAATCCTGTTCTACCACCAATCTTGGAATTCTCATCCATGGTTTTGAATGTAGTAACAGGAATAGACGTTATCAATTCATATGTTCCTGCAGCAGAAGATCCAGAAGCATAATAATACTCTTGTCCGTCAGTTTCCCATTTGATACTACCACTAGTTAAGTTTGCACCAGGAACCCAGTCAAAAATATCATATGTAGCAACTGTATTGTCTGGCAATGGAAACTTTAATAAGCAGTGACTATGTTCGAAAGAAACTCCACCAACAGGGAAGAACTGAGATAGTGCTCCCGTCGCTGACTTATATTCAGCAAGGTATCTATCACCACTATATGATGCCATAGCTTCAATCACGTTTCCAGGAACAGTGTGATAAGCAAAGTGAGAGTGTTCTGGTACGCCAGGTACACGCTTTTCTTTAAGACTAACTTTAATCTCTTGCTGTCCCGTAACAGTTGTACTCGTAGTATCAGTTACATTTGTATATCCGACCGTAGTCAAACTACCAAGAGAGAATAGTCCTTGCTGAACGTCTTTAGTAAGTAACCACACACCACCAAGTGAATCATATCCTAACGACTGACTAATCAATCCAATAGTAGGAGTATTAGCACCATAAACAGGACCATATCCAACAATTTTTCTTGCCTTTAAATCAGGAACAGCAAACGTGCCTAGATTACCAGCACCCATCAACTGAAAGACATTATCAGGTGAGACATCAGCCAGTGCTCCATTACTATTAAACAACATAGAAATGTTTAATGTACCAGATATGATACCAATCTGAGTTCCTTGATCGTCAGTAAGATAGTAATTTGGTGGATTTAATGAATCATAACCAGATCCTGGGTTGATGATCGTAATACCAACAATAGAAAATGTGCCATCACCATTGTCCTCTGTTATTGGATTAATGGAGATTGGTGTACCACTATCTAATGGATTTGCTGGATCATAATTTGGTGGATTATCAATGTATAATAGTGTATTAACACCATTTCCACTGTATGTTGGACTCGAAATTAACTGAGCGCCTGGTCTAGCAATACCACCATATTCATTACCGATTGCTTGGAAAAGCAATGGATAATCTTCAATGTAATATAATCCGCCATCACAATAAAGATATCCTTTATACTGATACTCTGGATGAGTATCAATTTTTGCAGCACTCTCATTGTAGATATCTCTATATGGTGCTAGACTACCACCGTCAGGTGAAGTTGCAGCGGGATTTGGTTGATATTTCAAGTCATAAGAAGATTGATAGTTAGTATCGTTATCCTGAACTTTCAATGTAGTGATAATCGATCCAATCTCTGTGGTATCATAGAACTTATCAGAGTAATAATTTGCTCTGGGATTTCTATATTCAGGATTTAAGTTGATGGTATCTTGTGCTGGCATGACTTTAAATCTTAATGAGATATTCCATTACAATAAATGGCATCGTAATTTGATCTAACGATGCTGCATCATCTACACTCAATCTAAGTGTAGTTTTTAAATTTTCTGGAGATAGTTCCAGTGCATCGGTAACCAAAGTAAAATTATGAGTACCTGCTTCAAAATTAATTTTATGAAAGTGACTGGTTGATCCCTTATTAAGAGCTGCAGTTTCAGTCAATTCATTAAACAATGAAGCATTGATTGTACTATCAGATACATTAAAGTTACTATTTAATGGAAGAACATCATGCAAATATGAATTCTTCCAGTCTAGTGGAACACCACTAGTACCTTCTTTATAGTATCCAGTAACACCCTCACTAGAATTAATATCACCACTCTGATCTGGAATACAAAGGCCAGCGATATTTGTACCTGATTGGAATGAAGGTTGAATGCTACCATTCAATCTACAGGATCCCGAGGAAACTGGGTAATTATTCCAGTCTTCATTCAATAGACAATAATACTTCCACGTTTCTTCCAACGTGTCGCCATCGTTATAACACGCTCCACTATATGATGTTGGGTCAAAAGTACCAGCGAAAGCACCAATTAGATATTCATATCCTCTTGCTAACTTGTTAGATGCCATTGCAACGCAAGGTGGTTGATTACTACCAGGATAGTTACAACCAGCTGCTTTAGTATTATCCATCCACGCCTGAATGGGAACTGTACTTGCATTCCAATATGCGACTAGTCCAATAGGAAATGGTGCCAAGTAACCATCTGGATCAGCTGGTTCAACCTCAGTTCCAATAGATTTTAGTCTAGATCTTCTCCAAGTACCAAAGTGCATGTGACCGTGGATACCTTGAGCGTCCACTTCTTCATTATCAGTAACTTTTGAATTGTCTGTTGCAACAGACCATCCAGGTTTTCCTTTCATCAAAATTTGCTGTGATGGCACAAGAAATGTACCACTATATGTTAATAGAATTTCAGTACCTAGTGTTGCTGACGCCTCAACACCAACACCACTCTTTGAAATTTCATCACCAGCTTGAGTGATAACTCTAATACCACGATATACACCAGCATCAGCACCAGGAGTAGGTCGTGGATACTTAGATCCAAGATCAGGAACAACGAACTGTTCGTCCGTTAAAAACTGCATTGGATCGCCTTGTGTATCTCTCCTAACAAATTTACCAGTTAATCCTCTACCACAAACTGATGCTAAAGCAGGAAAATCAGAGGCATTATAAACTGTGCCATCACAACGAAGATATCCCGAGGGGAGCATTTCTTTGTTGGAAGCGGCATTGAGATCATTGTTAATCTCTATGGGCCAAATAATTATTTGACCCGTTAGATTACCATATTTTGCTTTTTCTTTTGAATATACAGCAGGCATTAGTAAGCTCGGATGATGTATACGATCGTGAGGGAGGGTTGATTAGTAGTAACAGTAATATTTAGAGCGTCATTGAGATTATCTGGACTCACAGAACCAATACTCAATTCATTTACAGTAAAGGTTTCTTGAGGTTTTAGAGTTGCTTGACTCATCTGAATATCAAATGTTCCATGGTTATGACTTAGGAACAACGTAGAATCTGGTTCATTTTCACCAATATTACTCATAGAAGTAGGCCATGATCCTTCCAAGAAAGTAATATCAAATGTACCAGACGTTTCAATAGGTCTACTCAGTTTAACTGTGTAACTATAGTTAGAATCATTTGTGCCTTCTCTTTCAATCTCAGTAATATATGTGCCTTTGGCGATTGGTAATCCATCAACCATTTTCCATGGGCGAATCTTATCGTATGCGTAGTAAGTAATACCCGCATCCTCATCGACCTTCGTAGTTCTAATATCAGTTCCTGGTGGAAGTGTAAACTCAGTATCTTGTGCGTTACAGGGAACATTTGCTACAGTGAACCAGAGTGAAGGATCTTCTGGGTTGTCAATTAATCCATTATAAGTAGAACTGGTGTCTTTACCAAAGAAATTTCTTCTTTCACCAAAAATCATTGGTTTTGGCATTAATCCAGTCCACGCTGGAATAGAGTGAGATTTTTCAGGTACAGTAGGAAATACATCAGTAAAACCTTTTACATCAACAAAGTTATAACTCTGAGATCCTGCTGCTGGACTTTCTCTAGTAGGAGCTCCATCATTCCAATCAGGTGCAGGAACTTTAGACCAATAGTCTTTACCATCCGCATTATTAAATTGCCAAAATCTATCAACTGTTGGTAGAGTATGTTCGTATTGTTCGTCACCATAGAATGCCAAAAGAGTTCTACCTTGCTGCCAAGATCTTGCTTCAGCATCACTTGGAAGTAAAGCACACTGGAATTGAGTTGATGCAATAGGACTACAGTTTGGGTGTGCTGCGTTACCACTAACTTGAACCTGAGTAGAACTAAATGTCATAGGTCCAATAAAACCAGCAGTAGCACTTTGGATTTTATCTGCGTGTCCGTGCGACGGGAAGTGGTTAATACCTAGTTTTCTATTTAATGTAGTAACTGATGTTTGGAAATCTCCACCAGTTACTGCCAATTCAGTAAACTTACCAACCAGAGTTTGATCTGCTGGCAGCTGGAAATCAATATCACAATTAGCAGACCAGGATGTTTTAATAGAAACCTCTGTTCCCATCTCTGATAAAAGATCACGAAATCTAGTGCCATCTGCATCAATAAAGGTATTCAGTACATCTCCCTGTCCCATTTGATAGTTGGGATTGGCAAGATAACTTTCATCAAGATCAATTAGAACTCTGGATGTAAGGTTGGGAGTAAAAAATTCACCTTCAATGTTAGGAAATTCTCCACTCAAACTTCCACCATATGTTTCACCAATCATAGATGCTAGCATTTGAAAATCGCTAGCATCTCTTCTTCTTCCATCACAAACAATCCATCCTCTGGGGATATTTTCCAATGTAAATCCATTGTTACCATTGCCAGCCCATGGCATGATCGCGCCAATTTTGGCGGTCTTCATGGTTTTTAGTGAATTGTAGTATTGTGCCATTTGTATCAGAGTTCCGTGAGCCACCAACCGCGTAGGTTAGATGGGATAGATCTTTCATCTTCTGCACCAGGAGCATCAGTTGGACCGACATAAATCAATCCGAAGGATGCGTTTCTGGTCTGTACGATTAGTTCTCCACTATCCCAAGAAACAGAATTGAATCCGCTACCTTCTTTAATGGTAGAACCTGTAATGTCACCCTGAACTGCAACTGACAAACCACCAACCTTGAGTGCTCTAATGACTAACTGAGAGTCATAAGATAGGTTTCCACTGCATTCAATGAATCTAATCATATCACCAGTTTCAGCATAATCTGGTAGATACAGAACCATATTGGTGCCTGCAGGATTATTTAGAATGTAGTTGTTATTAGGTTGTAATGGAGATCCTTGTGTCTGACCGATACCTGTAGCAGATTGTTCTACGTAAGTATATCTACGACCACCATTTCTAGTGAAGTAACGCTGAATACCGAAGGTATCGATAGAACCATCTTGATAGATCTTAAAGTCTCTTGGACCTTCAGTTCCACCAGTTCCAGCATTACCAATGTTATCGATATGGAAGATTGGTGTAGTTGCATCACCAAACGCATCGCCATCATTAGCAACTAATTTGCCTTTGACATAGAGTTGTTCTCCAACATCAACAGATCCCGTGTCACCATATACTTTGAACTTAAGTTCTTCACTGCAGTTACCCCATGCTTCACAATTATCTTCGTAGACGTTGATGTCACCGTGAATGAAGGCATGACCCTTGAGGAACATACCACCCTTCTTAGTCTTGGCGTCTAGAATTGCACCATCAGCGGGGTGATCGTCATCGTTAGCAACGTTGAAGATTAGAGTCTCTCCATCGCAACCATACATTCTCAATTCACCACTGTATAGTTCTAAAGCATCATGAATAATAGTTGTACCACCACCAAATGTTGGGGTATAGAAATCGCGAGGATGATCTCCTACGAAATCAGGATCAAGAACATTAAGTGCTTGCTGAACTGATTGTGTTGCTTTAGATAGTCTTACAGAATATGCAGACTCCTGACCGTTAATACTATCTGGATAGAACCATTCAGTAGTTACAGCAGATGTAATAGGATCAGTAGTGCTAATTCTGAAGAAGTGTGGGGAGTCTAGTTTGTTACCAACTATTCTAGAATCTGCTAGTTTAACCTGAATTAGGGAAGCAAGGTATGCTGGGTTAGCAGGTGTTCTATTAGTTGCAGGGATATCCTCAATTAGTTTGCTGCTTAACTTATACTTGTAGATCTTAACAACTGTTGCTCCACCACCAGTGAAGTTAAGTTTGCTAGTTCCTTCAAGTCCTCTACCACCATTTGGATAAGAAGTAACAGGATAATCAGCATTGTAAATTGTAGGCAGATAACCCTGACCGTTTTGAGTGTAAGGATTATCGGTGATAATCATGATCTCACCGCGACCTGATGATACGCCAGCACCTTCATAAACTGCGATCATGTCGCCCTTCTGGAAGACGCTGATGTCATTAACAGGAATGTTGACATCATCTACTGTAAATCCTACAGAAGTTGTAGTAATTGGACCACCGATGTTAAGGGTGAACTTACTAAATCTGTAACCATAAGCAATACTATTCTCAATAGTATGGTTGACTGGAGTAGAACTCCACCATCCACCATGTGCGAATACTGCACCTTGTGTAGTACCAATAACAGTGTCACCATTACAGATATTAACGTCAAATGTGGTGCCATACTTGTTATTGATATAGAGGTGGTTATCAAGTGATGGATCAGGACTTGGATATGTAAAGTCTCTATCGCAGAGACCATTCAAGTTTAGTGTTCCGTTAACATTGAGTAGTGCTGTGCTTGTACCATCACCGATGGTTACATCACCAGTAGTAGAATCAACAACGAATACATCATTTGCAGTTCCACCAGAACAATCAGAAGAAATTCTGAACTTAATTTTCTCTTGACTTAGAGGACTTTGAATCTGTAGAACTTCACCAACGTCATATGTCGTTGGATCTGGTGCTTGTGGTGTGCTGTCACGACCCAAGATAATATAATCATTGAGTTTTAGACTGCTACCAATTCTGGAGAGATATACATTAGTGATAGCCTGCTCGTCGAATGGAATATCCTGAGTAGTCCAAGTAGCATCAAACTGTACGTTACACTTGTAAACAGAAGTTCTATCTGGGTGATCGTTTCTTACGCCAGTAAATGTACCAAATGGTTGTCTTTCAACAACAATGTAGTATGGTCTGACATTAATTCTAGGTGTAGAAACAACCTTAACAAATTCAACATGAGTTGAAATTGATGTCGCAGAACCTGTAACATATGTGATTCCAACAACACCGAAGTTATCAACACCAGTATTTGCTTGCTGGAACAACTGGAACTTAACACCTGCCTGCTGTGCTGCAACAGGAATGTTAACTTCCATCTTAACGAACTGTCTGTTCGTATCAGCATCCATAAACTGAACGAATTGTGGTGTTGTTACCAGATCACTAACACCAGCTGGGACAATATCACCGATAGTAATCCATGTATTGCCATCATCAAGAGAGTATCTTAGTTTTAGTGCTTCATTTTGCGATGCAGGAGAAATTACATCTGGGAATTCTCCACCATTGCTATTATTTCCGACGTGAACGTCGAATTCCATCTTGGAAATAGCACCAGTAGATAGGAATGATCCATCAACTGTATCAAGTGTTACGTAACGAGTTCCAGATCCACTAGCACCTTGGAAGTGGATGTATGTCTTACCTGTGTTAAATCCGCCACTGGATCCTAAACCAGGACCAGAGTTATCAAAGAGAACACCCTCATAATCATTAACAAATGATGCTGTTGGATCTGCTTGGTTGATATTAGCAGTGTCTAGAACAACACGAGACTCACCAATACCTTCAGGAGAATCAATCAATAGAATGTCATTCTCACGGAAGTATGACTCACCATCAACTAGTGGAGCATTCAATAGTGGTAGGTAATACTGATTACCAGTTAGTTCAGGTAGCTCCTGAGGTTCGACCTGTGGGTTGCCACCAATTTCAGTGATTTCATTCTGATATTGAATACCACCCCAGTTTGAACTACCAACAGTATCAATCTCGTTATATCCTGCTTCTCCAGTCGTCAAACGTGCTACGGTAATAATATCAACGTTGTTGTTGAATAGACCGTCACCAAGTTCACCAGATAGGTGCTCCATGTTAGAAGAACCAGACCTGTTTCTGTATGCGGAGAATGTAAATGCATCCAGACCACCACAGAGAACGAGGTTAGAGTTAACTTCAGCAGTTGCATTAACAACCAAGTTGTTTCTAATAGTGGTTGTACCACCCTGACCTGCCATAGTCAGGTTAGAAACGTTAGTAGCGAAGTTGAGGATATTGGTTACAGAGTTACCACCAAAGAAGTCAACTGTACCAGCAGTAGATGTTAGTGTTAGACTATCAGTAAGTCCTCTTCTGGTGATAGGACCACCATTAACATCAGCACCAACACCAAGGATAATATCACCAGCAACCTTAAATGACTTGGTGTCAATCGTTGTTGTTGATAGAGTCTCAGAAGGTTGTGCGTATGCACCACCAATGACTACCTTAGAAATATGAGCGTTGTTGTCATCAGGAGTATGACCGATGTAGATGTTACTGTGTGATGACTTGTTGCCAATGAGGAAGAACTGATCTCCTTCTACATCGTTGCCAATAAAGAATCTGGACTGTACCTTATTAGCGTTACCAATGTAGATATCTTGAGATGACGTAGTGGTGTTACCAATTGTGATTAGTTCAGCACCATTTGCAAGTGCAAGGGTGTTAGTGTTATCAACGATTGTCGCTGCAGTTACATTGTTAGCAATGTTAACTGTACCAACGAATGTAGCATCATCAATCACATTGAAGATACCAGTTGTAATACCAGTTCTGATTTCAGCAGTGTCAGTTCCATCTACACCAGGATGGTTGTAGACTTCAATGTCTCTGTGGAATCTTACATCTTCAGTAAAGCGAGCATCACCTTGAACGACCAATGCTCTGTCTAGTTCTGCATTGGTGATGTTAACACCAACCTTACCATAGTTATTTGGTCTGCCAACTTCAGAAGAAGCAGTAGTTAGTGTAGAAACACGGAATACTGCTTGCTTAGCATCGATGAATGCAACGACAGTAGAACGCTGTGCGTTGTTGAGGAGATCATCAGAATAACCAACAACAAATGCATCAGATACTTTATCTACAGTACGTGTAGCGAATGAAGCGTTGTTGATCCAACTATCCTGAGTCGTCTTACGACCAGTGATGAATGTTGTACCAATAACTTCAAGGTTTGCACGAGGATCAGTGTTCTTAGGTTGTACCCAAGCAGTATCATATGCCTCATGATCGACTCTGTTGAGAGTGTTAATACCGAGTTTGAAATCACCCCAGGTATCACTATCAGTTCTCATTACTTCAGAACCGATTACACCATATTCCTTCCACTTGTTCTCCGCATAGAACATTCTTCCATTTGGAGATGGAGCAGCATTGAAATTAATGATGTCTGTATCCCAGTCGTAACTACCAACAGGGATGCTTACCTGACTGTTAACAGGAACAATCTCGATAAAGAGTTGATTACTCTGACCGTTGAATGCATACTCCGCATTGTTGATGATCTTCCAGTTTCCGATGAAAGATGCATATCTAACAATGTTCTCAAGCTTAATAGTTGAGGTAGGAGTAATTGGTGGGGTAAAGTCGTCAAGTTTAATTGGGTTGTTTGCTGGATCGATAAAGGTGATCGTAGCAATGTAGGTAGAACCAGATTGCTCGATTTCAATAGCATCAATGTTAGCATTATCAATTTCAGTGAAGATGTTTGCATAGATCCAACCAAGAGAACCAGTCTTATTAACTGCATCTCCCTTGAGAAGCATATCTCCTGGTTCTGGTAGAACACCACCAGAGATAGTAACGATAGTTTCACCACCTTGCTGCGTTTCTTGTGGTACACCACCATATACAACATACTGCATGATGTTAATGGAAGTTCCACCATTAGCAATGGTGAGTCCCTGGTTTGGTGCTACATTACCATTTGAAACTGCACTACCTGCAGGTGCATGAATTAGAGACTTGTAACCAAGTCCTTTACCGCGTCTGTTGTATTCAAATACAGCGGAAGAAACTGTGTTCTGACCGATACGAATATGTCCGCCTTCACCAATACCATCAATCTGATCGAAGTTGAGGTATTGATCTTGTGGTTGACCGTTAGCACCAGTTGAATTTACTAGAGAGTAAATTAGTAGTGGAGTTCCTTGCTGAACGAGTTGATTGTCAGGAACATTGATTTCAACAGGGGAGAGGAATCTGCTGACTAGCTGACCGCTGTCATCACCAACAACTGTGATGTTCTTATTGAACGTTACAGGTGTATCAAAGGTAGTAACGAGTTGTCCGATTACGTCATCCTCGTCTCCATCATCGGCAAGAACTGCTCTATCGATGAAGGTTTCTTCACCAGTGATAGCATTGATTCTTCTGTTACCGATGTAGAGATCACCCTGGGAGTTAATACCCGTGTAGAAGACGATACCAGCGTCCTGTTTCTTACTTTGTGCGTAGAAGTCCTCTTCGGGTTCTAGAACGATCTCCTGACGCGCTGGG
>Ga0136656_1000337_pt1 | contig 15952 bp, 5 predicted proteins | sample CPBDNA_9_FD_94862 | JGI IMG/M metagenome (GOLD analysis project Ga0136656, IMG submission 94862) | Freshwater to marine salinity gradient microbial communities from Chesapeake Bay, USA - CPBay_Sum_15_0.8_DNA (version 2) | ecosystem: Environmental > Aquatic > Marine > Coastal | place: USA...
AATTAAAAGAGCTTACTCAAACAATGAGAGGCAAGTCTAAGCAGATTAAACATTAATTAAATGCCAGAAATCAAAAAGGTTTTCCTTCGTGGAAAGATGAATAAGGACCTCGATGAGAGATTGCTCCCAGATGGTGAATATAGAGATGCTTCAAATATACAAGTGTCAAGTACTGAATCAAATGATGCTGGTACGGTGCAAAATATATTAGGTAATAGATATGCTGAAAAAGTTGGAACCAACTATGTAGCTGAGTATAATCTTGGTGGGTCTTGTATCGGTATTATAGAAAACCCTGAAACAGAAAAAATATATTTATTTATAAAAGGAACATCTGTAAATGCTATTGTAGAATATGATGAGTCTAAAGAAACAGAACAATCAAGACCAGTATTAATAGATGCTAGAACAGGAATTACTGAAAACGATAGCAATGTTTTAAATTTTACTAGTAATAAATTAACTGGTATAGCTATATTACAAGATTACCTCATATTTACTGATAATAATTCAGAACCAAAAATAATTGATATATCAGATGATTCACCTTTTATAGCTGGATCAACTGACTATACAACAACAACAAAATTAAATAATATTAATTTTAAAGAAGAAGATATTACTTTAATTAGAAGAAAACCATCTCACGCTCCTAGAGTAAGAATACATTATAATGGTAATGGTAGTAAAAATTCAAATCCAAGATACGAAGAAAAATTTGTAAGATTTGCTTATAGATGGAAATTTAATAATGGTCAATATTCTGCAATATCCCCTTTTAGTGAGCCTGTATTTATGCCTTCTAATGTAAATAGTTATGATATAGATGAAGGTTATAACAACCAGATGTTAAATAATATAACAGGTGCATTTTTACATAATATAGAAGCTGATATTAATAATTTAGAATATGTAGATATCATATATAAAGAATCTAATAATACGAATATATATTTATATACCACTTTAACAAAATCAGATGTATTAGGAGCTACAGTTAGTGTTTATGAAGAGGTTAAAAAAACAGTATTACCCGAAGATCAATTATTAAGAGCTTATGATAATGTTCCGTTTAGGGCAAAAGCTGTTGATGTAGTAGGGAATAGAATTGTTTTTGGTAATTATAAAGACGGTATTAATATCGAGGGGTACACGCCTACATTTAATAGTATACAGTTAATTAGTAGAACTTGGATTGAAGAAGAGCCCGCAAGAAAAGTATTAAATCCAGCTACACAAGCTGCTATTACAGGGGCTATAAGTGTTACTCCTCAATCAGTACCAGATATGGCTACTGTAAAAACAGGTAGAACATACGAAATAGGCTTGGTATTTGAAGATAAATATGGAAGACAAACACCGGTTATTACAGCAGGCGGTGGTTCGTCTGGATCTGGAACAAAAAAAGTTGAATTTGATACAGGAGATGATTTTGGGAAAAAGTTTAGAATAACTATGGGAGGATCAGCTCCATCCGATTCAAGAATTAAAAGATTTAAATATTATATTAAAAGCTCTTCAAATAATTATAATAATATTATTATAGAAGATATTAAAAATGACCTTGAGGACTCAGGTACATGTTGGCTGGTTGTTCCTTCTTATGAAATAAATAAAATAAAAGAAGGGCAATATATGATGCTTAAAAAAGCGTTAAATAATGATACGCCATTAACATATACAACACCTGATAATTTTAAATTTAAAGCTTTAGATATATCAAGCGATAAACCTGAAAACATAGATGCATCTGAAACTTTTGATGGTAAATTTTTTATTAAAATAAAGAAAACTACTGAAATAAACAATAATTTATTTAATAACCAAGGTTTAGCTGGATCAAATGGAGAGATTGCTGATAGTGATTTTAAACTTGTATATTCAGCCCCGTCTAATGCTTTATTTTTAGGAGAAGTACAAGAACCTCATGAAGACAAATATTATTCGTATTACCTTAAAGACGGTAATGTGTATGAAGTTTTAAGGACTATTTCAGCGGGGTATACAGTAGACCAAACATTCCAAACAAGTAAATTTAGTGGAAGCTCAGTAGGTTCTTATGTTGATATGGCTAACTATACAGGTAGTTCAACTTTTTTAGGCCCTGTTCCTTTCACTGATTCTACAGGTGAAATAACACAAAGAGAGGTTAAATTTAATTCAGCAGGTTTTCCAACCGACTTTAGATTTACATACCAAGCTCAAAATACAGGTGTAACAACTGGTTCATCACCAGCGGTTTTTGAAACAATACCTGAAGATGAAGTGTTAGATATTTATTATGAAACATCTCAAAGTTTTTTAATTGATGATTGGGGCAATCCTCAAGATTTAGCATTTCATAATGCTTTTGTAATGGGTAATGGTGTAGAATCAAATATTATAAGAGATGATTTTAATGAAGATAGATTAGATACAGGGGTAAAAGTTTCAACAACAATAGACGAATCATTTACAGAAAGATCACAAAAAAATTCATTAATATATTCAGGTATATTTAATTCAGAAAGTAATTTAAATAAACTAAATGAATTTAATACAGCCTTAAAAATAACAAAAGAATTAAATCCCGAATATGGTAGTATTCAAAAATTACACACAAGGGACACAGACTTAATTGCTTTATGTGAAGATAAAATATTAAGAATACTTGCTAATAAAGATGCTTTATTTAATGCAGACGGTAATGTAAATTTAACTGCAACTGAAAATGTATTAGGCCAAGCAATAGCTTTTAATGGAGATTTTGGTATTTCTCAAAATCCAGAATCATTTGCTAATTATGGGTATAGAGCATATTTCACAGATAAAGCAAGAGGTGTTGTGTTGCGATTATCAAGGGATGGAATAACAGTTATATCTAGTAAGGGTATGACGACATTTTTTAGAGAAAATTTATTAAAAGAAACAGGTAATATAATTGGTAGTTATGACATTTATTCTAATCAATATATATTATCTTTACCTGTATATGGTAGATCAATTAGTTTTAAAGAAGATGTAGATGGGTGGGTTTCAAATTTAACATTTATGCCAGATGGTGGAGTTTCACTTAATGGAAATTATTATACATGTTATAACGGCGAGCTTTATTTGCATTATGCCCCAAACGCTGATGCTAATAAATTTTATGGTAATAGTTTCGAATCTGGAATACAACTTATTTTTAATCAAGAACCATCTGTTATTAAAAACTTTAAAACAATTTCTTATGAAGGTACTAGTGGATGGGCTGCTGTTGAAAATGGTATTGATATTATAAAAACAGATCAACAAAAAGGGCAAATTAATCAATTTGTAGAAAAAGAAGGCAAATATTTTGGTATTATATCAGGTATTAATACAGAGTTAAACACTATTTCAGGAGAAGAATTAGATTCAAGGTTAAAAGATTTTTCAATACAAGGGTTAGGTAATATTTCGTCACATAGCGGAACAGACACTTTTGTTTGTGCTAATGCAGGGCTAACTATAAATAATGGAACTGCAGGCGAAATTGTAACAGGAACAGTTGCAGAAGGAACTATTAATAGTATTGTAAATGCAAATGGGGGTAATACTTATTTATCAGGAACACACCCATATACAGCAAGAATATTAGCGCCGTCGGGATATGATAATTCAGGTAGTATTATTGAATGTTCTGATAGCGCTTCAGCTGGTACTGCTACTTTTACTTGTGCTGATGCTAATTTGCAAATTGCAGATGGAACAGTTGGAGCAACAGTTAGTGGTACTGTTGGCTTAGGAACAATTGCTTCTTATAGTCCAAATACATATACAGCAGGAACTCAAACATACACAGCTACTATAAACATACCATCAGGGTATTCAAACTCAGGAACTATTAATTGTACAGATACTGCAACGGGATCTTCAGCTAGTTGTGGATTATCACTAAGTGTTGGCACATACTCAGCAGGAGGTACAACTTTAACAGGAACATTTAGTGGTACTGATTATACAGGTACTGATACAATAGCTTTAGCTGTAAATAGTGGAACAATATCGCCAACAACTACAACTAAATCAGCATTAGCTGCGGGATTAGCAGTTACTTTAAGTGAAGGTGTTACAATAACGGCTACTATAACAAGTGGATTATGTAATGGAACAACAGCAACAATACAAGCACCTCAATCAGCAACAGTTGTTATAAACGGTAATAGTACAGCTTTAACATATGATCAAATAACATTAACAGCAAGTACAACAGGTACAGTAACGTCTTATCAGTGGTATAAAGATACAAATTCAGGATTTACCCCAGGCTCAGGTAGTATAATTGCAAATGAAACTAACTCAACTCTTCAAACATCTGAAACAGCAGCTGATACAATATATTATAAAGTAAAGATTAATGGTACAACGGATTCAGCGCAGCATACAGTAGTATGGAGTAATAGAACAGCAATTAATAATTTAAAATTTATATCTGGTAGTTCCGCAAATCCAGCAGCATGTACATCCACAACGCTTAAAGACGTTTTTGCAAATGGAAGTTTTACATCAGCTACTCAATTTTATTCAAATATACAAGGTTCTTTAATAGGGTTTTCTGAAGGCACCTATTCAGACGGAACAGATAAAAGACTTATAAGTTCAGGGGGTGTTCCTAGTTCTGTTACATCTTGTACTACTGGTGTTCAAGGAATAAGAGCTTCAAAATGTAATGATTCAAGTTTTGATAGATATTTTAATGTTGATTTAGATGGAAATAATACATTATCAAATGGTGATGTAATTAGTTTTACAACTCAACAGTTCAGTAATGATTATTGGTATGTAGAAGACGCAGCTTATTCAGGCGAAAGTTTTGATGCTTCACCAACGTTAGCAAATACTCATAGCAGCTGTACTTTAATGTTAACACCAACAGTTGATGTAACATCTCCTGTGGGGTCTTCATTTATATATGAAAGTGGAAGTTTAAAAACAAGAACCTTATCAGCTGCTTCAAGAAGCAATGAACCGCAAGGAGCTATTATAACATATCAATGGAAAGGCGGGACTAATGCGGGAAGTCTATCAAATATATCAGGAGCTACAAGTGAAACATTAAATGTTAATTTTACTACAATTAGTAATACTGCAGGACAAACAACATATTATAATTGTGATGTAACATATACAGATGGCAGCGATACAAAAACAATTACTGACCCGACACCTGTCAGTATAACTTGGAATAATTTTCCTTCATATACGTTAAATTATGTAAATGCTGGTTCATCTTCATCGCCTAGTGTAGACGCTTGTACAAATACAAGTGATCAAAGAGTATTATACGGTAATAGCCTAACTAATCTTGCGACAACAACACAATTTTATAGCAATGCAAATGGTTCAACAGGGGGTATTTCAACAGGTACTTATTCAGATGGATCTAAAAGGGCTTATGTGAATGGAGGTGATGGTTCTGTTCTTAGTACTTGGCAAGAATGTACAACTTTTGAAATAACAGGTGCAACATCAGGCAGCTCATATGCAACAGTTGTTTTAACAGCAGAACAAACTGGTTTTGCGGGGACTAATTTTAGATGGACAGCAGATAATGTTGAAGTGCAAAATGGTTCAAGCAATACCTATGCAGCAACAGTATCAAATACATTTAGCGGGACTGTAACCTATGCGTGTACTGTAACAGGGGGAACAGCAAGTGGTCAATTTGATTCACATCAAATAACTTGGTCTATACCATCTCAAGATGTAACAGCTAGATTATGCCCGAATGGCGCATCTTATAATTTTAGAATTACAAACGCTGCAGGGTATACAAATGGGCATGTCGTTAGTTTAACAGGAAGCGGATTTGCAGATGGATGTTATGAAATAACAAATGCTAGTTATTCAGGAAGTATAGATTATAGCGCTCAAGTTGCAGGGTCATATCCTTTTGCTCCATCATCATCTTGTTGTGATTGTACAGGTTGTTCTGTTTCTATAACTGATAATACAGTTGGTGCAGCTGAGGTAGGAGATGCGGTTCAATTTACAGCATCAACTTCAGGTTTTTCAGCAACAAATTATGCTTTTTATACAAGACCAGAAGGGGGGAGCTATCCTTCAACAGCAAACCAATCAAGCGCTAGCCCCACATTTACATTAACTCAATCATCTGCTGGTTTAATATATGTAAAAGTAATTGCCACCGCAACTGGTATAAGCAGAGAGGCGGAAACAAATCAAAATTGGACAGCGCCAGCTGTACCTGTAGAAAGATTTTATCAATCACGATCACTTACTTCTAATTGTGGAGATGATGATTCTATAATTGAAGTTAGATATACAAGTCTACTTGCTTTGCCTTTAGGCACTGTTTTTGACACTGGAGGCGGTATATGTTATAAAACAACAAACAGCGGGAGTACAAGCGGTAATTCTTCTAGCTATCAACTACAACAATCTAACTTTTATGATAATTGTACAGATTGTCAAGCTGCACAATCAGCAGATTGTTCATTTACATTATTTAGATCAGGTTACGATAGTACAAATGGAGGTGTAACTGTTCAAGCTACTTTTGGTTTAGGTCATACAAATACAACATCTGTTAGTTTCAGTGTAAGTGGCGGAAGCGTTTCTCCAGGAACAGCTACAAAAGCACAGTTAGAAGGTAATGGAATATTTTTAACACTTTCACCTTCAGTAACATTAACAGGTACAGTTAATAGCTCAGATTCTTGTAATGGGACAACAGACGATGTAAATATACCTGAATCAACATGTAACACAATAAATGCTTATATGACTAACGACAACCCTGCAACATCTAGTTCAGCGGCAAATGACTTATGTGGAGCATATTTACCGTTACAACTAAGAGTAAATGGAACTACATTAGCTAATTCATCTCAAGTATATTCAGGAGCTGGTTGTACAACACTTTTATCAGGAACAAGATACATTTCTCAAGATAGTAATTTTTATTATATATGGAATGGTAGTTCACTTTCAGGGCCTTACGTTCTTAACTGTCCGTAAAATAATGTAATAATAAAATCATGGCTTTAATAACACTAGAAACATCTTTTACAAAAAATACATCTTTACAACCAGGTGATACAATATATTATTTAAGCGGTAGCTCTATTAAAAAAATTGGGCCAGTGCAAAGTGTAAGCGATAACTATATAGTATGTGATGCTGTTGGAGATTTATCAGGACTAACACAAACAAGTTATATATTCTTTGCAAAAGACAATAGTAAAAATACATCAGGTATAATCGGGTATTATGCAGAGGTTAATTTAAAAAACGATTCAAAAAATCATGCAGAATTATTTGCAGTCAATTCAGAAATATTTATAAGTAGTAATTAAAAAAAAGTAAAAACAATGTCAGCACAATTTGGAGGATTTGGGCCCGCTCCGTCATTGCCGGGGGCTCCGTCAGGAGGAGGTGGTTTCCTTAGCGGTTTAGTAGGTAAAATAGGTGGATTATCCGGTAATGTTATATCAGGTGGTATACAGGCTATTGGTAGTTTATTTGGAGGAAGAAGAAGAAGAAGAAGAGAAAGAGCAGCTAGAAAAGCGTTTCAAAATGAATTATCAGCGTATAGAGCTATGGATATTACAAATCCATATGAAAATTTAGAAAACCCATATACTGAATTAAGAAATGAATTAGCTAATTTAGAGGTTTCAACTGAAGCTGCTGAATTTCAAGCTCAACAACAGCAACAATCTGCGGCGCAGACTTTAGAGGCTTTTAGAGGTGCCGGAGGAGGAACAGGCGCAGCGAGTTTAGCTCAAGCTTTAGCACAAGAACAAAGAAAAAGTATGCAGGCAATTGCTGCTGATATAGCTAAGCAAGAAACTATGAACACAAGATTAGCCGCACAAGGCGCTCAGCAATTAGGTTTAGCAACAGCGGCAGCAGGGGTTGATTTGCAAAAGTTAGAGGGTATAGGCGCTACTGAACAACAAAGACAGCAAATAGCTAGGCAAGAAGGCTTAATGGGAATAACAGCTGGCGAATATTCAGCCGCGAGTCAAGCTAGAGCAGATGCAACAAATGCTTTAACTAGCGGTTTAGGCAAAATATTCGGGGGAGATTAAAATATAAAATTACAATTATGGCATTAAACGCAGCAACATTAAACGCAATACAAAAAGCTCAATTAGGATTTGATCAAGGAGTACAAGCGGGTACCGGATTTTCTCAAGCTTTTGATGCAGCTTATAAAGCTAAAGTTGAAAAATTAGCAAAAAGAGCCGAGCAAGAAGAAGAGTATAAGTTAGCCGCAATGGATTTGATTGATCAATATGAGGCTGAAAACGAAAAATTAGGTATATTTAGCTCAGTGGCAACAGAAAATATATTAAAGCCTGCTAAAAATAAATTATTTGATGTTACCAATATTCAATCTAAAATGGATCAAGAATTAATGGAAAGAGAGGTTGGAAAAGAAATGTCTTCTAAAATGAAGCCTTTAGCTGATGCTAATTTATATTTACAAGGTTTAATAAAATCAAATGCGGATATAAGTTTTAGCAATAGTTTATCTGATGAAATAATTGAATTAAACGGTAAACAATATAATAAAAAAGATTTTTTACAAGCTCTTGGAACAAACCATACCGCTAAAGATTTAAATACTATTTCTTTTAAATTAGGTGATGAAAATATAGAATTACCAATTAATAAGTTAAAAGAAGAACAATTTAAATATGATAATATAAATCCTGAAACACTAGCAGACCATGATATAGCTATGAATAGATTTACCACAAGCGCAAGACAGTCTAATTTTACGGGTGCACAGGTAGATAACATGGTTAATGAATTTTTAATAAACCAACCTGAATCAGTTAAAAAAGATTTAGCTTATAATTATTATCAAAAAGATGAAGATGACGAAGAAAATGTTGAAGCTTTTTTAAAAAAAAGAATGAGAAGCAAAATACAAGCTGGCTACGCGTATAAAGAACCTGAAGCTGAAAAACCAAAAGAGCCTAAATCAGGTGAAAATTATTATAATGCAACAATAAAAGCAATAGACGAATTACCGCCATCAGTTAATGCTACTGCTAGAGAAGGTTTTTACAAATCAAGTTTATTTACAAATAAATTACCAGAAGGATATGTATCTAGTGGGGAGTTTGATGAAGATGGTGATATGGTAATACAAAACTCAAATAATAATAAGCAAATATTAATAACTGCAAACGAGCCATTATCATCTGTAAAAGCTAAATTAAAATCAATAGCTACGGGAAGATCAAGATTTTTTACTCAATAAATAATATAATATGAAATTTGAATATTTGTTAGATAATACGCCTCAAGTTGTGGAAGAAAACAACATAGAGGAGTTTATTACAAAAAACCCACAGGCAAAATTTATAAAAGAAATAGATGAGCCGGGAAATACAGACCCTTCACCGGAGAAAAAGGATGCACCTGTGGAGGACAAAGATATGGCATCCAGATTGGACAGTGGTTCATTGGTTTATCAAGAAAGCAATATAGGTGAATTAGTAAATAAAATACAAAATGCTGAAAAAGAAGGTGAAGCTATATTATTTCCCCCAGGAATGGGTGAGCTTGACAAAATAGCTTTAGAAGAGGTTGTTATAGGTGTTGAAAAACCACAAGAAAAAAGCATTAAAGACCAACAAACACTAGCGCAAAGAATGGCTGTTTATCAGCCGCCTATAACTCCAGGTGAAGAAATAAAAGAAGATATATTAAAAGGTATTGTTGAATATGATCCAAGAACTGATGAAGAAAAAGAACAAGAAGCTTTTATAGCAGAAGAAAAAAGAAAGCAAGGAGAAATACTACAAGCTCCAGGTGTTATAGAAGCAGCTGAAAGAAAAGCTGAAGCTTTATATCCAACTAATTTTAAGAAAAAACCAGATAGTTTTTCTGAATCTATTTTAAATTCATTTGGAAATAATGTTTTAGATTTAGAAGGTATGTCCCCAAGACTTAAAGGCCTTATAGGTGTATTCGCTAAAAGAGGGTTAGAAGGAATGGGGTATGATACCTCTGATGAATCTTTAGAGGGTAAGTGGTATAATAAATATATAGCTGAGGGTAAGCTAGCTACGGCAAAAGAAAAATCACGTTCTAAATTAGCTCAAAGTTTTACAGACGCAGATAGTCTTAAAGATTTTGGAGCAGCTACCATAGATGGCGTTATGAGTTTTGCAACGTCAATAGCTAAATTAAGATTAGGTGTTGGTTTTGTAACAAAAACAGCAAAAGGTGTTGAAAAAGTTAAAAGATATGGGCTATTATGGCCGGATATTTTTGCAAGACAAATACAAAATTATAATATTAAAAAAGCTGAAAGCAAAGGAATTACTTTAGAGAAGCTGTATAATAATAATGAAGCAGAAATCATAACTCCAGGGGTTGCTGCAGCTTTTACTTACTACCTCGAAAAAAAGTCAATAGATAATTTTACTAATTATATGAGCGATATGCCAAATACCATGGCAAAGCAGCTTTTATCAACAGCTAGCTTATTTACTAGAAATGGATTGCAAGAATACCTGCAGTTTACTAATGAAGAGTTTAATTTATATTTAGCTGAATTAAAAGGACAAGGTTATAAATTAGATGGTGCTGGAGTAACTAAAGGTATCGGGGAGCTATTAGGTAAAAAGTTTTTAGAAATAGCAACAAGTGATGCTGCTATTGATGCTGGGTTAAAAGGAAGTTTTGGGTCTGTTGCAATAACTAGCCCCTCAACCGTAAAGAATATTCATAAAATAAGAACACAGTCCGATAAAGACCGTAGAGCAGAACAGGTAGCTAAAAAAAATATTTTATTAGAAACCGCTAGTAATTTAGATCTTGCTTTTGAAATTAGACAAGACGCGTCAAAAAGAGCGCATAGAATAGAATTAGAAATGTATAACGATGTTATAAATAAACAAGTTATATATGATAATTTGATGCAAGAGCAAAAGGACAATATAGATAAAGCATTTGAAGCTAAAAAATTAGCAGAAAGCAAAAGAGCTAAGGTGCTTAATAATAAAGAACTTAATGAAACGGAAAAAAATATATTAATAAAAGACTATGATAATGAAATAATCAAGCAGTTTAATATAATAGAAAATATTTTAGAGCTAAGTAAAGAGCAAGAAAAAGCTTCAAGTATAGTTGAAACAGAAAATTTAAACAAATCCAAACCTATTACAATAACACCTTTTGCAACAGCAGCTGCATTTGAAAAAGAAGGATTTGAAGAAAGTGGTGTAGAGGCTATTGACCCTGATACTAATACAATAAACATAAACCTAGAAAGAGCGGCTAACATGAATAATGTGACTCCTTTTAGGCATGGTATATTGCATGGTGTTCTTACAGGTACTTTTACTAAGGCGCAGCTTGAAGACGCTGTAAAAATTTTAAAATCAGAGTTAGACGAAGATTCATTAGCTGATATTGAAAGAAGATTAGAAAAATATGACGAAGACCAAAAAACCCCTGATGAATTTATAACACAATATTATGAAGTTGCTAAAGAAAATGGAGCATTCGAAAATCAATCTTTTTTAAATAAAATAGGTAATTTATATAGAGATATTTTAAGATCAGTAGGTTATACTAATATAAAGTTTGACAATTCGGAATCAATTAAAAACTTTTTATTAGATTACGATAGAGCTTTTGGTAAAGGTAAATTATTAACAGGAACTAAAGTAGACTTTGACGAAAAAGCTTATTCTAAGTCAATATTAGAGTTATATAATAAATATAATAATAATACTGAAGATATGGTTATTGAAACATTTTCGGGTGAAACAGATGTTTTAAATACTGAATTTGGTCAATCTATTGGAGGATTAGTTGAATCAATTGCAAAAAGATTATTTGATAAAACACTTCCTGATGTTACAAAAGTAATTGATGAAAATAGGGGAGAAGCAAGAAAACAATTTAAAAGACAGGTTATAGAAGATGCTGCTATAATGGTTTTAAACGAATTTGACGAATCAAAACAGTCTATAGATAGGTTTATATCTAATAGATTAAATTTAAGAGCAAACGCGGTATTAAAAAACATGGGAGTAATGCCTTCTGTAGAAAAAGGTGGTTTAGGTATTGGTGTTGAAGTTACTGAATCTGTTATTAAAGATACTGATGAGCAAATTAAATTACCACAAGAAGAAACAAAAACAAGTAAACCATTTGCTGAAAAATTAGAATTAGATAACGATTTTAAAAATAAAATTGTTAAAGCAGTTGAAAATACATTTGGAACTAAATTACCTAATGTAAGTGAAAAAAAATTTAGAATTGAATTTGAAAAGAAAAATAGAGCTGAATTAACGCCTATAATTCAAAAACAATTAGCTGATAAAGACGATTTTAAAAAGTTTTTAATAAAAAATTATGAAACTATATTAGGAAAATTACCTCAGAGAATAGTTAATAAAAAATATAAAAACTTTGGAGCAGCTATTACAGATGAAACTGGTAAGCAAATTAGAGCTAAAACAAAAGTAGGTGAAGCACAATTTAAAAAAGTTAAACCTACTAAACAAGAATTTGTTGATTATTTTACAAGCGAAAAATTAGGATCTAGTACGAGAAGCGATAGAAAACAATCTTTACTTAGGACCATAGTGGATGAATTAAGTTTTGACGCAGCATTAGATGCTATTAATAATCCTGATGTTGTAACTAAATTAGAATTACAAGGAATTGAAGTAAATAAACTATGGGTAGAAGAACTCAAAAAAGCTATAGAAAGAGATCAATTAAGTATTTATGATTTAAAAAATAGGAATAAAGAAGCAGGTATAAAATATAGCAAAGTAATTGAAGAGGCTGAAAACCAAGAATTAAATAATAAACAAATAGACGATTTTTTATCTATATATTTAAAAGATAAAAACAAAGCATATGATAAAAACCCTGATCTGTATGTAGCTGTTGAAGAAGATTATGGTAAAAAGCAAGGTGTTGGTGCTGAACAAAAGCAAGGAGATATAATAAAGCTTGCTAATAAAAATAATAAAGGCTTTTCAATGGCTTCTACAGCTGCTGGTAATGATAATACGGTTATTGATTATCAAGTAAAAATAAATGGTAAGGCAGAAGGGGTAGAAAATAAAGATGGTAGTAATAATTATGGGCAACTAGCAAGAATTTTAGGTAATACTGAAAATTTAAAAACTAATAACGGTAATATATTAATAGAAGATGTATTAAAAAGAAAAGAAGCGCAATCTTTTATAGAGGCTTTAGATAAAATAGCTGAAGTTGGTTCTAAAATATTAGGTATTAAAAAAGAAAATTTTGATTTTACGCAGGAAAATACAGCTTTTATGATTGATAAAGGGCATACAGACCAATGGGAATCCCAAATTTTTATAAGTAAGGGCAAAGGTTTACAAGCTGAAGTTGAAAAAAATGGCAAATTTTCTGTCCCTCAAGAAGTTGTTAAAAATTACTATAAAACAAAAGATGCTAATTTTCCTGGGACTGGATTAATAGATAAAGGGTTATTGTATTCTTTTAATGGAATAACTTTGGGTATTAATGCTCCTATACTTGAATTAGCACCAGAAATTTCTTTAAGAGTTAGAGTGGAAAGAATAATGAAAATGATTGATGGAGAAAAAACTAAAATAGGTTTTTATCCTAAAATTGTAGCAGAGTATAGAGCGAATAATATAACTAAAGAAAAAGGAATTGACATATCAAATTTAGAAAAAGCAGAGAAAGCATTTTCAAATATAAAATATAGTAAGATTGAAGATTTAGAAAAAGAAATGAACTCAATGATAGAAAGGAAAAAAGGCATTGAAGTTGAAAAAACTTTTTCTGAACCCCAAGCTAGAAGATTAGGCAGAAAAGCAGAAAGAATTAAATTATATGTACCTTATACAGCAGAAGATTTATTAGGATTAACTTATAGATTTGCTGGTAAAGGTGAACAAGGGGACAAAGATTTAAAGTTTTTTAAAGAAAATTTATTTGATCCGTTAACAGAGGCTAATATGCAATTTGAAGCAATGCAGCAAGATTCTGAAAAAGCATTAGAAGCAGCTAAAAAAATTATAAAAAATCAAAAGGTTGATTTATCACAAGAAGCTATTGATGGATATACAAATGACCACGTTATACGAATTTTTATGTGGAATAGAAGGGGTTATAGTGTTCCTGAATTATCAAAAGAAGACCAAGCTAAAATTGTAAAATACGCTAGGCAAAATTTTGATATAGTAACTATAGCCGACGCTATTGAAAGTGCTTATCCTGATTTTCAATATGGCCAGCCAGACAACACTTGGGTAGCAGGTACTATAACAACTGATTTATTAGATTTTACAAGTACTATAACTAGAAATGAAATTTATCAAAAATTTTTTGATAATGTTGAAGCTATGTTTGGTAAATTTAATAAAGGTAATGGTAGATTAACCGGACCTATAGCTAATAAAATAAGAGCTGCATATGGTAATACATTTATTAAAGCTTTAGAAAGTTCTTTATATAGAATATATACAGGTAGAAATAGAGCTTATCAATTAGACAAGCAAGGTAATATTATATTAGATTGGATGAATAATACAATTGGTAATATTATGTTTATAAATTCTAGGTCTGCTATACTGCAAACTATATCTAATATAAACTTTACAAATTGGAGTGATAATAATCCGTTAAAAATAGCTGAAAGATGGGCTGATGTAAAACAATTTAGCAAAGATTTTGTTTATATATTTAATTCAGATTATTTAAAATCAAGAAGAGGTGGTTTAAAAACAGATGTACAAGAACAGGAAATAGCGGAAGCAGCTAAAAATTCAAAAAACAGAGTAAGAGCTATGATAGCTGTAATTCTTAAAAAAGGATTTTTACCTACGCAATATGCTGATAGTTTTGCTATCGCAATAGGTGGTGCTAGTTTTTATAGAAATAGAGCTAATACTTATATAAAACAAGGGTTTGAAAAAGCAGAGGCTGAGCAAAAAGCTTTTGCAGATATGAGGGAAATATCTGAAACAACACAACAGTCTGGTAGACCTGAAAAAATATCGCAAGAGCAAGCTGGTTTTGGAGGAAGACTTATATTAGCTTTTCAAAACACACCTATGCAATACAATAGAATAATGAAAAGAGCAATCCAGGATTTATATAACGGAAGAGGTATTGCTAGAGAAAACATAAGTAAAATAATTTATTATGGTATTGCACAAAATGCTTTATTTTATGCTATGCAACAAGCTTTATTTAGCGTAATATTTGACGAGCCTGAAACAACAGAGGAAGAAAAAAAAGAAAAACAAAGATATTATAATTTAATAAATGGTATGGCAGATTCAATATTAAGAGGTTCTGGTATATTTGGGGCTATAGTATCAACAGGTAAAAATACAATATTAAAAGTTTTAGATAGAGAAGGTTTTGATGAAAAAGCAATTGAAGAAATAGCTAATCTTTCTCCTCCTCTTGGAAAGAAAACAAGGCAATTGTTTGATATAAGAGATAAATTTCAATTTAAACAAAATAAAGAAAAAATAAAAGAATTAGGATTAGATACTAGGAATCCAGCAATATTAGCAGCAGGAGATGCTTTATCATTTGGTATTAACCTTCCAGCAGATAGGGCTTTAAGAAAAATTAATAATTTAAGAACTGCGATGGAAAAAGAAACAGAAATGTGGCAGCGTATTGCATTAAGTTTAGGTTGGAGCGAATGGGAATTAAATATAGATAGAGATAAAACAAATTCATTATCACCTAAAATAAAAGGATTAAAAAAGAAAACAATAAAAAAGAAAACAATTAAAAAGAAATAATCATGCCAAAAGACTATTGCTACCATAAAGTAAAAAAACAATACAAAGTATTTCCATCAGCATATGCATCTGGTGCTATAGCTAAATGCAGAAAACAAAGAGGTAAAAAATAAATAATGGCTGTAAGAAAAACTAAACAAGGAGCATCGCTTAAACGTTGGTTTAAAGAAAAATGG
>Ga0136656_1000340_pt1 | contig 15927 bp, 4 predicted proteins | sample CPBDNA_9_FD_94862 | JGI IMG/M metagenome (GOLD analysis project Ga0136656, IMG submission 94862) | Freshwater to marine salinity gradient microbial communities from Chesapeake Bay, USA - CPBay_Sum_15_0.8_DNA (version 2) | ecosystem: Environmental > Aquatic > Marine > Coastal | place: USA...
AACATTAATCTCTAAAACTGGCGCTCCCAGTTTCCTTTTACAATAATCTATTAACTCTTGTCTAGAGGTTGGTTGCGCCATTTAATTTATATCTCTAAAAAATATTTATGGTGCTGATGAAATGCCAGCTAAAACTAAAACATTTCCTTCAGCAATTCTGTACACACTTGATCCAGAACTTACAAGAACATCGTAAACGTATCTGCCCTCACTTAAATTTCTTGTAGTAGATGATGATAAAGTTAAATCAAACTTTCCTCCCGCCTCACTTGTAAATCCAACATTAAATGTTGCTGATGGGTACAAAGTCGATCCTATCGAAACACTTTTAGACATCTGAGAAGATGCTGTCCAACCAGTAAAATTAAAAGCCGCACCAGATGTATTTAAAATAGTGAATTTTCCAGTAAAGTTTGATCCAGTGTTGATGGTTAAATTTACACCATATGCAACACCAGAGTCAGGATCAAATGTAATCGTGTGCCTCGACATTATAGAGTTGCTATTTTAGTTATTTAGGGTTTGATTCTGCACTAATTTAAATAATAAATTTTTTATTTCGCCAATATCATCTTTAACAGAACTAATTTCTTTTTCTAAAGAATCAATCTTTTCTCTTTCACTATTCATTTTTTTCCTTGAGTTCAAATATGACTCATAATCATTTTTATTTGTATTTACAATCGCGTTTGAAAGATTGTCCCGGTATAAACCGGGACTTCCTTCCACTGGTATTAGATCCATATCAAGCAAGGGCAATAACTCTAAAGTTTTTAATGATAGGAACAAAAGCTTGATTTGTTGATGTACCAATCAATTTAATCCTAAAGAATTTAAATGGTTGTAGGTTATCAACAACAAACTTGTATTCTCTGAACAACTCACCAGTTGGTTCATAAGCATAATCATCAACTTTTGGAACAAACGATGATGCTTGTCCATTATTAGCAGATGGATTAATCACGTTTCCATAAATATTGACATTTTGATATCCTGGGAATGGAACAAAAATAGTTTCATTAACTTGAGATTCTTGATCTACCGCGTAGAAAGCTCTCAAATCACCGTAATTGCTTACATATCCATCAACTATTACTTGAATAGAAGTTGCTGGATTTTCTAAGGAAACATTCTTGGTTACATAATAGAAACTATTAGGATCATTAACAGTATCATTTACTCTAAAGTCGGTAGCATAATTTGAAACAGGACTATTTACTCTGTTTGAAGTAAATATAATGCTATTATTTTGCAAATCAACTGCTGGAGAAATTCTAGAATCTGAAGTTGTAAAGTTTACATTCATTGTAAATGATTTGTTTCCAGGTAAGGAAGTGAGATACTCATTTTCATTAACTTTGGAAGCCACAATTCTTGGAGAATCAAAATAATTTGCTTGATTTAAAGAAATTTGCTTGAATCCCTTATCAACATATCCAGCTTCAGAACCACTGACACTTCTTCCTGTTACTGTTCTTACAGAAGGTACGATACCTGTTCCTGTAGGAGAAATAACTCTAACATTAGGAGTGATCAACTCATATTGAATATTATATGTGGATCTTGCTTTGATTCCTCCACCAATCTTAGTTTCATTGAAGTGAAGTTCTGGCATCGTTAGTGTTGAGGATCTATCAACTCCATTTGAAGTCATGTCAACTTTCACATTATAGAAGTCAAAACTTCTTGGATCGGCCACAGTTGCATCAGATAGAGTATGAGTCTTATTGATTCTTCTCAAAGAAACTCCATTTAACTCATACTTATAAACCAAATCACCAGAGAGATAACTAAATGCCTTGGTTCCATCAATTTGTCTTGTTACACCCGTAAGAGCATTTGCAGCAACTCCAGTGTAAGAAATAATTTCATTTCCAATTAAAGCATAACCTGGATTAGTAGCACCAATACTTACATTTTCAAAAGTTCCAAAGTTAGAAGTGCTTGCAACTGAAATATTTCCTGTTGCCGATGCAGTATAGTTTGCACTCAACGTTGTTGGAGTTGTGTCAGATTGAACGTTTGTAATTGTAACCTTATTAACTCCAGAATGCATACCATGGTTTCTTTGGAACACTTTGAAGTGAAGTCCATCAGAAACTTCAGTTATTGGAGAAATTGCCAATACATTTCCACCAATTTGTCCATTTAGATCTGTGGTTACGCCAGCATTGTTTACGTATTGAATAGACTTACCAACTCCAGTTTCAAATTCTCCTTGAATATTTGAAACAATAAGTTGATTTTGTCCACTAAGTTGAGAAACACTTAATCTCATTCCACTTCCGAGACTGTTGGAACCAATTTGTATTGGCGAAACAATATCACCAATGGTATATCCAGTTCCACCATTAACAATAGTTGCTCCAACAGCAACTCCATTATTAATATGAATATCGGCAGTCGCATTTACGCCATTTCCAATTACACTTGTTAGTGCTACGCCAGTATAGGTAAGGCTTCCTGCTGAAGGAGTATATCCAACACCAGCATTAGTGATGTTAAGATTGCCAGTAGCAGTTCCGCCATATCCAACAAGTTTTCCAGAAACATTTACTCCATTTTGAAGTATTGTGTTTCCAATTGTTAATTCCTGATCATTAACAGTTGTGCCAATTCCAATTCTGACAGTATTAGATGTCATCGTAATTGGATTTGCTGTTAGCAATTCAAGGTTTTTAGAAAGTTCTGGGTTAAAGAATTGAACACTTCCAGATGAAACAAAGTTTGCTCTGTAAAGTTCAAAAGTCAAATCTTCATATTGGCTTGGAGTCCAAGTAGATGCGTTTTGAGACTTAAACAGAGAACCTAACAATCTCTGCGTTGAAACAAGAATTTGTCCTCTTTCTGTTCCTAAAGTAGAAACATCAGACTCTCCAAGTCTAGAAATCCAAACAGTATATTCGGTAGAGTTAGAAATGACAATAATTGCATACTCTCTTTGTCCCTCCAAATAAACAGGGGACTCAAATTCGAATGTTGTTGCAATACTTGCATCAGAAGAAATATTTACTTGATCTGGTGATAATTCAACTTCAGAATATGGAAGAATCTTTTGAGATGGAGTTCCCAACTCAACTTCTCTAATTTGAACTGTTACGGGAAGATCGCTTGATTTTGCTGCAAAGTAAAGATCAATTTTAGTAACAAAAATGCCAGTTTCATCATCAACAATGAAACTTTGTGCAAGTGGATCTCTATATTCTCCAGTAAGTCTTGTGCTGGAATCTGTTCCACTCACAAATGTAGTTGAAGATGAAGCACTATCACCAATTGTTCTTGTTTCTAAGAAGTTATCATTATGTTCAACTCTTGCGTTTCTGAGTGATAAAGTAACCTCTTGAGTATTATCAATGTCACCTTGCGAGTAGAAAATCTCTTCTGCAGACGTGGTTACTACACCAGGAACCTTAGAATCAATTGAACTGCTTGTTAATCTAAATCTTGTTCTTCCAGTTTCAAAAATTGGATTAGATGCATTATTTCCATTTGGAACTAAGAATGATCCAATAACTGTTCCAAGTCTGTCAGTTACGATTCTGACATTGGATATCGTTGCTTCTGCACCACTGCTTTGTCCTCTAAGGAGCATACCAGTTCTTACATTTCCACTAAAGTTTGGTTGACTTTCATCAGCCAAACTAAAAGTATCTACGTTCAATATTGTAGAAGATGCAGAATATAATGTGGGAATCTGATTCTCTCTATCATAAGGATTTCTTTCAAAGATATCAGTTGGATTGTTGTATGGGCCATACTTATGGTTTGGCGTAGATACTCTAAAAGCAATTGTTGGTGAAGACTCAGTATCAACATTTGGAGTTGTCTGAGTGCTTGGCATGAATCCAATTACAGTTTCTCCAACCTGGAAAGTTCCAGATGACATTTGAATTTCAAGTAACTTACTAAAGCAGAATGAAGTTACATCAACGTTATCAAAGAAAGGATAAACTTGCGTAAATGGTTTTAATCTTCTTCCCGTAAATTCAATATTACGAGATCTCATGAAATTAATTATATTTCTACTTGTAATTCTATCTCCAAGAGACTCGGTATCAATTTGTTCAGTTACTGTTGTTTGAGTTCCTCTTCTTTGTTGCTGAAGATCAACTCCAACAGTTCCACTTATTGTTGTAGAAGTTGTTGTATTAGTTGTTTCTTCTTCGACTAAGAAAGTTTGAGGAACACTTGTTGCATCGGATCTATCTGAAGTAGAATCTCTAAATTCTGAAAGTGATCCTTGTCTTTGAGATGCACTTGAAGAACTTGAAGAACTCTGACTAGAACTTAAACTAAAACTTACATCAACACCTGTCGTCTCCCATGATTGCCAGATAACTGGACTTATTCCAGATCTAGAACCATCAGCAGCAGTTGTTACCTCAGCTCTCATTGCCTCAGCAATGCCAAGGAAGGATCCTTCCATTTCAACGCTGTTTACTACTTGCCTGTTAACATCAATCCAAACATCAACAGTTGGTTCAAATTCTAATGTTCCCTGCCAGAATTTGACAAAGAAAGGAGTAACACTCTCTGTTCTAGTAGCAAAAGGTTGTTTTAACCAGGAAGTATCGGAATAATTGAGAGTTACAACGCTATTCGATCTCTTAATGTTAGTTCCAAGGATATCTGCATATCTCTTGTCTTGATTTGCAATTGTTGTTGTTCCAATTCCTGCTATTGAAGTTGATCCAATTTCAAGGTTTAATGCAGTTGTGTAGTGAGAAGGCCTACACTCCGCTTTTCTAATATCAACACTGTTCTTGACTCCAACATTTGAATCTTGAGGAATTCTATTTAAGAATCCATCTACAAATACACCAGATTTAAATCTGTTTAATCCATTCGCATCAGAAACAAACAGATTTAATGTATTTGTTTCCAGATTTGATAAAGATGTATAGTATTCAAGATTTTTAATTCTTCTTTCCAACTTAAAGATATCATTCATTTGATATCTCTTATGATCTACAGAATCAATTCTTACTTGTTGGGCAGTATACAAATATGCTGGAAGGAAAATATTAGCAATATTCATTGCTCCAGAAACTTCTTCTGGAAGTTTGGGATTATCGTCTGGAGCTCCAAATTTTACAATGAAAATTCCATCCTTATCAAGATAAAGTCTATCAATTCTAGGAAGATAATATGTATATGATAAAGTCATAGACTCATCAGAAGCAATCACATCTTTAGAACTGTGTTGTCCTGTTGATCCGCCATTGAAGGATCTTCCATTAAATTCGAATGGAGAATTTGCACCCTCAGATACTGTATAATCAATTACTCTTGGCCTTGCATCTATAATATCAGTGTTTCTAATAGAATTTATTTTTGCAATTTCACTACCATAGTCAAAAGAATTATAAGACTCTACAGTTGTGATATCACCAGTGTCAGAAGAATCATAATATCCTTTTGAGAAGAATACTTTTAATCTTCTCGTTGGTTCAGATGCACCCGATCTTCTTATGATTCTTGAATAATCATAATATGTTAAGTTCTGTCCATTTGAAAAACGATAATTGGAAGTAATATTTTTACTGCCAACGTTCAGATCAGAAGATACAATTGCATTAACTCCCGATTGAGAGAAAGTTACAACTTCACCAACTTCGAATGAAGTGCTATTTTCGTAAATAAATCCAATATTTGTACCACTATTTCTAGTAATGTAAATTGCTTTTGCACCACTAGTCTTGCCAGTAATTTCTTCTCCAATAATTAAATCATTTGTTGTTGCTGAAGGTCCATCCATGGAACCTAAAGACATTGTTGGAGAAGTTGGATCTGAGCTATTTTCAGATTCAAACACACCATAAATTCTGATTACATCAGGAACATTGAGAGAAATCGTTTCATCTTGAATTCTAGTTCCAAAAGGATAATTTCCATAAGTAAGTCCATCATTTAAAGTTGTGTTTCCAACACCAGATCCTTGATATTTTGACTTATTAATAACAACAGAATCAACAATTTTCTTTCTCTTTACTTTTGATACAATGTTAGACTTTCTTCTGGTTGTTACTAATGTAGCACCAGTGTCATTGCTTCCAAGTCCATTTATTGTAAGTTGAGTAGATCCAACCGTAAATTCAAATCTATCTTCAGTCAGAACTTCTAAAGTTCCATCAGATCTAATTAAAGAATATCTTTCCTCATCGAAAGGCAAGAATACTTCATTAGTTCCTGCAGAAATAGTTGTTGTTGATCCATCAGTTATATCTACACTTACACTCTTTCTTATAATTAAGTTTGATGAAGTAGTATCTACAGTAGCAATATTTTTCTTTGGAAATACACTAAAAATACTATTATTTCCTGCAAAATTGCCACTTCCTGCACTAGTCGGAATATTCGATCTTAGAACAGTTAAATCAGTCAAACTTAATGAAGTTGCTGAAAGTCCTCCATCACAAACTCCAGTTACTGTAGTAACTCCTGTTACTGTAATTGTATTAGTTTGAACACTAGTTACTCTAGCAAATGATTTATCAGTGAATCCAGGTCTTGAATAGCGAACCAAATTTCCCGTTGTAACAATTCCTGGGAAAGCTACTTCTGAAGTTGTTATGGTTGCAATTCCAGAACTTTCTGGACTAATTGATGAAATTCCTATAACTCTTGAGGAAGATTGTAACAAGTCTGCAGAAAAAGTTCCGCCAAATCCAACACTTCCAAAAATAGACTTTACATCAGACAAATTGCGATTTGTAACAGCAATGCTAACTCTGCTACCATCAGTGATTCCATTGAAAATTAACTCTTCTCCATTGAAGAATTGTCCATTAACTTGATATGCAGTAATTGCAACACCAGTACTTGGATATCTTAAGAATCCAGTTGCTCCACTAGATCTACCTTTGACATGAACTGGTAAAGAAAGGTTTACCGATTCGTTTAATGTTATGTCAGTATATGTCTGAATATCAAACAGAGATAAATCCCACTGATTTACGTTTAAATTTGAAGAATCATATGATCCAGATTCTAATGCAAAATCATATACTCTTGCAATACCAATTTCATTTCCAGCCGCAAAGAAAGAATCAATACCAACTCTTTGATCTCTTAATTGTAAAGTTGTTCCTGTATTAAATCCAATTCTTGGAGATCCAGTTACATTGTTTACAACAATAGTTGGGCCAAAAGAAAAATTAATTGCTTGATTTTCTGCTAATCTAGTTGTTCTTGGTTTTGGAACGTCTATAAAAGAAGGAGATCTCGTCTCAATCTCATATCCTCTTACATATGCCTTTCCTGGACTAATTTTGTATATTGCTAATGAATCACTTGGAGTGTTTCCGCCAGAAGTCTGTTGATTCTCATTATAAATTCCTCTGTTACCATAACCATCATTGAGACTTTCTTTACAATCAACTCTAAATCTCTTAACGTAATAATGTCCAGACTCATCAAAAGTCCTTCTTGCTAACTCATCAGTTAATTCTGAAGTTTTGTTTGTTTTTTTACCCTCTCTTAAAATACCGTTTTCGACGGTAGCTAATTGCACAAAATTTTGATCATCAAAATCATTTAGATCTTTCTTTGCTAAAGAAGCTCTGATTCTTAATCTATCTGCACCAGGAGCTGCATAATTATTGAATCCTTGAGCATTATCAGTTAAGTCATTATCTAATTCTGCAGATATTACATCTTCATCAATTAACAAACCAACTCTATAACTAGGAGTATTTGTATATTGATCTAAGATTAAAATCTCATTATCAACTTGAACGAAATATCCCCTTAAGAAATAAACTCCCTCTCCCAGAGCAAAAGCAGATCCAGTAGAGGTTGAGTTATTTGCTATCGTAGAAGCAAAACCTTCACCTGCAGTAATGAAGGTATTTAAGAAACTAATACTCCCATCAGTTATTAAAACTTCACCATCAAAAAATTCTCTATCAGAAAGATTTGACGAACTTGTTTCAATATAATCTACATATAGGGTAAAATTACGTCTTTCAGATTGAACATCAGTTATATAACTAACAACTTTTGCAACAACACCAGAAGTTTCTCCTCTGATTGTCTTTCCAATTAACTGATCTAGATATTCATTAACGTTAATACCCAGAAATTGAGATTCAATTTCTACTGCATAATAATTGTTTAAGTACGTTAATTGTCCGGGAATTATCTTTTCACCTTCTTTGAAAAAGTGAGTTCCAAATTTTTCAATTTGATTTTGTAAGACAGACTGTAATGTGGTTAGCTCCCTTGCCTGTACAGGATATCCTGGTTTAAATAGGACTTTATAATAATCCTTTTGAGGATCGAAGTCGTCAAAATATGGAGCAACGTTGAGATTTGTTTCCTGTGGCATAATTCTTTAGAATTGCAAGATAACCTTTACATCTTCTTTTTGATTAACAGATCTTGTTATTGAAGGTCTGTTATCGACATATATGATATTTCCAGAATATTTTTTAACCTCTGGGTTTGAAACACCATTGGCAAAAGATTGTCCAAGGTAATATGTCCTATTATTTATTGTGGTAGAAACACCCGTAAAGGAAGTGTCAATACCTAGATTTACAGAACCACCAACAATAGTGAAGTTTCCTCCAGCTGCAATTGAACTTGTAAATCTATTAAGTTTAAACCCATAAACTGGGGTTGGATTCAATGCTCCACTAGTAGTAAAACCTGCTGTTGTTCTGTCTTGCCAATACTTAAGAACACCAGTTACTTGATCATATGAAACTACTCTTCCAATCGCTGTAGATCCAATACCAATTGTTTGAGTAATAAAAGAATCTGCAGTGAAGGTTGCAGAACTATAACCAGTTCCTGTTAATCTAAGAGCATAAACCGCACTTGCTTTATCTAAAGATAAATTGTCAGAAGACTGATATGCTTTTGGATTCTCAATGATTCCAACTCTTGCAATTTGGTTTCCAGTTATGAAGTCTGGATTTTCAGTATCATTTTCAATTCTAGAATACGTTAGAACATTATATGCTCCCAACTCTCTGTAGATATCCGCTCCATGTCCACCTTGAGGTGGGATAATAACATTAAAAACTGGTTTTGTGGTTCCAGTTGGAACTCCACCTGCTTCCAAGTCAACAGTTCCAAATGTATAATTAGATCCTCCATTTGAGACTGTAATTGACTCAATTTTGGAATCATTATTAACTACAATTGTTGCTTCAGCACCAGATCCATCACCTTTAATAGGTACTCTGGTGTAAGTTCTATTTGCAGTTCCTAATCCAACCCCACGATTTCTAACAGTGACAATTTTTAATTGTCCACTTGTTGCTGCATTATTTCTAACAGAAGAATTATCAGTGCTGGTTTCCCAATTCTTAGGAACAGGAATATAATTTGTTACATCAAACTTAATTGCCTCACTTGGTTTAATAGTATAAAGATACTTCCAAATATATCCATCACCACTTGATCCAGCTGCTCTTGGTTCAAGATCTGTAAAAGTTGGTTCATCTAAAGATGGATTTCCTGAAAAATTGTTTTCTGGAGATGCACCATTATACAAACAAATGTAAATTCTGAAATCACTGTTCATCACATAGTAGTTTGCAGAATACAAATCAATCGCACCTGAAGGTTGAGATGAATTTGTTCTGCTTATATCATGGCGATACATGTCATATGTAATGCCAGAAGTCCATGTAATTTTGCGAATAACCTGATTTACATCACTTGCTGAAATTTTTTTCAGCGCAATCATTGTGTCCCAATAATTATTTTCTTCATTAAAATTATCTTTAGGACTTGGGGGACTTGTATTCCAGTCACTTTGAAAGTCCGTGGCATTAGGCAGGCCAACAAAAGTATAGTAAGAATTAGTCGTTGACGTTACTCCGGCAACAAAATTCTTTGCATTCAATATACGAAGTTGATCAGTAATTATTGCAGCCATTTGATGAGGTTTTTCTTTATTTATTTAACATAGATTACGAAGTATAATCTGAGTATTTCAATGGTGCCAATCTACCCACAATTGCGGATGTAGAAATTCCTGTAACATCATTAGTTCCAATTCCAGACAAAGTATAAGAATTAAATTCTTTTGGATTCGTTCTAGTTTCTAACAAAATTCTACCCCAAGAAAACTCTCCGAAGAATTCACTTGAACCTGTTCCTGATAATGAATTATAATCAGAAACGCTCGTTGTTACTCTAGCAACATATGTGAGTGCTATTCCTGGAACAGAAGTCTGTGCAATAGAAACCGCAGCAACTTGATAAACAGAGTCTAATGATTGTGTTCCCACTCCAAGGACGGATCCACCGTTATACAAACTAGTCACTCCATTTCCAATATTACTCTTCTTAACAACAAAGTAATAACCAGTTTGAATACCACTAATAGTAGTAACTCCAGTAATAGAAGAATCTCTAAGATAAGAATTTTCTGGAATATAGAAATCAAACACAATTCCAGTTGATGCTACTCCAACAGATGTTGTGGATACCCCAACAATCTCACCAAAGTCACCTTCATAAGAACTTACATTAATTGTTTCAGATATCAGTGATGGAGATTCAATGAGTACCTGAGGTGGATTGGACGTTGTATATCCTGTTCCTGGAGAATCAACAGAAATTGAAGTTATAATTCCAGATGTAATAGATGCTGTTGCAGAAGCTCTTTGCGTTGATCCAAGTCCAACGGGATTGGATATTGTAACTTGAGGAGCACTGACATAACCTCTTCCACCATCAGAAATTGAAATAGATGAAATAGTTCCCGCAATAGAAACTAAAGCAGTTGCTGATGCTCCAACTATCACGTCTTGTGAAGTAACTACAATTTGATTTTGGAAATCTCTTATGTTACTCTCATTAAGAGGATCAAATCCAGTTTTCAAAGAATCTACAAATATTTCTGTAGAACCAAGTCCAACTGGTTGAATCATGTAAGAAATTGGATTGATCAAAGGTTCATATTGAATTCTATTCTTACCAATTTCTTTTCCATTAATGATTTTATCTGAGGTTTGCTTACACCAAGTAACAGGCCTCAGGACATCAGTATCTGTTGTAACTCCAGGACCTGGATATGGGTTTGTTGCAACAGAATCAGATGTATTAATACCAGTTACTATTCTTGGATCTTGTTGTAAAATAATTCCTTGTCCTTGTTCGGGATCATAATTTAAAGTGAGATCATCTCCAACCTTTACAGTTTCGAGAATATCCTTGAAGACAACATCAACATCACCACTTCCCTTATAGAAGAGAATTTTCGATTTATCTCCTGCCTTTGGAGCCTCATTAAAGGTAAGTATACTACCACCTTCAAACTCATAACTTCCGCCTCCAGATTGAAGAACATCATTTATAAAGATAAGGAGAGTTGCTCTAACATCGATATTTGATCCAACTGCAGATCTAATAGTTATTACATTACCATTCAAAGATAATGGGAATGTCTTTCTTGATCCATCAAACAAATCATCTAATTTATCGAGAACTTCCAACTCACCAATACTCCATCCGGCAAATTTATCAGTAAACGTTCTATCGATAGTGATTTGGAACTCTTCAAAAGGTAAGGATGTATCTGTTGGAATTCCTGACAGTCCCCCAGCATTCACTGTAAGTATTTCGCTTTGTCCATATCCATAACCAAAGTTTTTAATTGAGAAATCAACAACACTAGATCCTTGTCCAACAACAATATCAATTGTTGCAGCATTTCCACCACCCGATGAAGAAGAACTGTATACCAAAGGAATGTCTGAGTAGCTCAAAGGTTCATCTATTACAACTATTGGAGGATTGGATGAAGTATAACCAACTCCAGGATTTGTAATAGCAATGCTTACGATATTGCCACCACTAATAGCAGCAGTTCCAATAAATTCTATTGCTGGAGTTCCTGTGCTTAATGTTTGAACACCAACATTCACAACCGTTTGAATTCCTGCTCTGTATCCAGATCCACTGTTTCCAATACTAATTGACTGGATAGTACCTGAAGCAGAGACTACGGCGGTTCCTCCAGCGGCCACGAGGGGTTGATAACCAAATCCACCAGTTGATGCAACGGAAACAATTACTCCTCCAACTGGAATTGTCGAAGAATTGACATCATATGAAACGGATGTAGCAGTTCCAAGGAAAGTAATACTTGTAATTCCTACAGATTCATTCAGAGTGTAATCTTCTACAGAAGCCTGTGATCCTTGTGGGCCTTGGAAAATATTGTTAATAAGAATAATTGCATTCTCGGTTGAGAATCCTGTTGTGTTTTGCTTATCGGAAGTTAATGTAAATGTTTTTGCAATTCCAGTAAATCTATTTGAAATATCATCAAAAACATAATTCTTGGAGTAAGTCTCTTGAGTTCCATTCGCAACTCCAGAACGTAAGAATGTTCTACCTTGGAAAGAAGAACTTGTAGTAATTCCAACCCAGTCTCTAGAATCTGGTGGATTTGTTGTAGAACTCAGAGGAATTTTTCCATAAGGAGCCTCAACAAAGTGAAGCGTGTTGTCAACAATATTATAATTTCCAGTAACTTTGGTAATTTCGGAATTTGCTGAGTGACTAGAAATTCCAGTTCCCATCCAAGGACGATCAACTAGAATTACATTCGTACTTCCAAGTCCAACGGTGTTTATCTTCATTATTTCATTATCTACCTGAATCAAGTCTCCACCAAAGAATGAAGTAATACCAGAGAATGTCAGTCTGTTATCGGTTGTTAAAATATCATTAACTAGAGTGGTAGTGACAGCACTAGAAACGATAGGTGATTGGAACATATTATCGATCAAGATAATACATTTTGCATTCTGATTTTTTGATGTAAATGTGTGAGAAGTTCCAATTCCTACGGTTATCAGATCAAGTGTATTTGGAACAGCACTAAGGGCATCTTCAGCAGATCTAGCAAGTTTTACTTTACTGTCATTGACTTTTACAATAAAGACGCTTGATGGTAGTTTATCTGTAGTACCAACACCAACAAATGAAGTTGACGCAATTCCAATTGCTTGGGTAGATCCTGCTCCAGAATGTGTATATACAACTTCTTCTCCAGTTACAAAGAAATGATCTGCAATTGTTATAGTATTAGTTGATGTATTAGCGATTGAAACATTACTTCCATCAAAATTCCTTTGGAAAATTTGATCTCCATTGTGAGTTAAATTAAACTCTCTTCGAACGGATTTTTCAGTTCCTTCATAATCTCCTGAGTTGGTGATTATTTTTCCATTGTTAAAGTTAACTTGATTTGGCCTGGTGTTTCCATCAAACAGTTCCAAAGAAAGTTGGAAAACTCTTACTTCAACATCAATTCCTGCATTTGGAGTAAAATACAACTGTGTTCCAGTTGCTGTTACTGCAGCGTCAATAGTTCCAATTCCAGATGAAGTTTCTAAATTAGCATATTCTACAATTGATGCTGTAGTACCATCATCAGCAACAATTACTTCTGAGAACTGAGTTTCTCCATTTGTAATATCTTCAGCACTTACCAAATAATATGCAGAAGACATATTTCCATCATATTCGCAAACAGTATTTTGAATTGGAGAAGATGTTGCTGCAATAGATGTGTATGATGATTGTAAACGAGAATTGTTAAGTGATATAGAACCAACTCCAGAAGTAGCTGTATTTGCTATTGATACTGTAATCGTGTTTGCTGTAAGAGCAATTCCTGGTGTTGGAGCAAAATCAAGATTTAAATTGGATCCAGACAAATATGCCCAATAAGTTCCAAGTCCACTGCTGGAGAAAGAATCTAAAGAGTGACTCGTTAACTGTCCATATTCCAACAGTTCAACTTCTGTTCCATTGTGGATGATATTTAACTCATCATACTCATAAACGTTATTTTCGCCTTTGATTTCTACTAAAACTTTTGAACTTCTATATGTTGAAGCAATTCCAACAATAGTTGTAGTTGTTGCTGCAGAAACATTAGTATGAGTAGTTTTAATGTTAACAATATCACCAATGTTAGTGCTTCCAACACTAGTAATATTATCTTTTAAATCAAAAGATACATGACTTATATCATAGTCATTTACGGTATATTTTATTGGGTAGAACAATAATTGTCCTTCCTCACCTGCAATTGAGAAATCAAATGAACCAAGATCAGTGTATGTTTCAATTCTTCCATATTGATTCAGATATCCATTTACGTCATCATGCAATAAAGATACAATTAAGGTTTGTCTTTCTGCCGTAAATCTCTTGTCTCTAACAAAAGTAATATATTTTTTGGTTCTTGCATTGGCCAGGAGGAATGTGTCAATAACACCATATCTTGTTGGCCTTGGCGAACTATTAAACAGATTACTTATATCATCAATAATCAAAACTCTGTTACCAACAGATTCAAAATAATCCGTTAATACTCTTGTCTTGAAGATAATTTCATTGGATATTACTCCATAATCGAGAGTAACTGTACCCTCAGAAGCAAGATCAAAATCATAATAACAATTCAAATTCCCACTTCCAACAATGTCAGTGATAACTTCAGTATCACTATCATCTGCAAAAACAATATTCTTTCCAGAATCGTCAGTTGTCTCAATGATAAGATCTGAGAATTTGCGGAATCCTGTGGTGTGATTAAGTGAACTTACTGCATCATCCCAAGTTTGATAAGGTACTTTTGATTTCAGAGAATATGAGAAATACTGATAGTAGAAATTATCGGATATTCTTTGAAGATTATCATTTAAGAATCCTGTATTTTGACTCCATCCACTTTCAACAATTGATCCAAATCCAGTTTCAACTTCTCCATTAAATTCAATTTTACTTTTAACAACTCCCTTTGTATTAGAGCTTTGTCCAGTAATAATATCACCAACAAGGAAATCTTTATCTGAAGAAACTGTGACGTATTCTGTTTTATTATTCCAACTTTCAACTGTTCCGAAGATTTCTCCAGCATAAACAGTTTCTCCACGCAAGAAATTATTTTTTGCAAGAGTTGGACTAAAAATTGGGAATTGTTTTTCTGGAATAATTCTTCCGTAAGAATTGGCAGCATTATAAGTTCCTGGATATTCACTTCCAGTTAAGTAACCTTGAAGATTGTAAGTTACGTTTGCATTTCCTCCACCAAGAGAAGTGGAAACTCCAGTGAGTTCAAATAAATTGTAATTATAATTTCTAGAGTTATATCCCTTTCCGAGAGATCCCAAACCAACGCTTACATTTTCAACGAGCACCTTATCTCCAACAGAGAATGGGAAGTTTTCTGGATCGCTAAATTGCGTATCGAGGTAAACAACGACATCCTTTGATGTATTGTTAAAGGTTACTGAGCTAATTCCAACACCATTTGAGTTTTGTACTGGAATAAAGACTGGAGGTGCAGAATAAAGTCCAAAAGTATTTTTAAGAATAGTGACTTCGGTATCTCCGAGATTATATTTCAAATCTAAGTCATCGACAATCTCATCGGTAAATCCATCCTTTACAATTATTCCTGGAGCAACCGTATAATTTCTTCCTCCAGAAGAAATTCCAATACGAACAAAAGAACTCAAAGGTTCAATACTCAATATTTCTGGAAGATTTGCTACAGGCCTTAAAGTTACATCAGATGGATAGTCAAATCCAATATCTTGAATTTTTGTTTTTACAATATTTCCGATTGATGTTGTATTTGGTTCAAAAATAGCACCATATCCAAGTTCAGTTATTACTGTGCTTATTCCTGGAACGTCTTTGTATCCAGCTCCACTATTAACGATATCAACCTTTGAGATTTCTCCTAAAGCTGAACTTGAAGTAGTTTCATAAGAAGAAACTGAATTTGATTGAGTGTAAACACTCAGTTCTGGAGTATCAAGTATCGTGAACTGGAAAGTTGTAGATCCAATTCCAGAAACAGAATGTTTTCCAACGTATGCACTATTAACTAAATCAATCTGATTATGTCCCGTTACTGTATTATCAAGTATAAGTTCA
>Ga0136656_1000342_pt1 | contig 15872 bp, 18 predicted proteins | sample CPBDNA_9_FD_94862 | JGI IMG/M metagenome (GOLD analysis project Ga0136656, IMG submission 94862) | Freshwater to marine salinity gradient microbial communities from Chesapeake Bay, USA - CPBay_Sum_15_0.8_DNA (version 2) | ecosystem: Environmental > Aquatic > Marine > Coastal | place: USA...
ATTGATTTTACCCTAGTGACAATATTGTAAAATTTATAAATGTTGACCAGCTTAAATTTAATGTAATATACTAATTATGTTTTGCGGGCATAGCTCAGTGGTAGAGCGTCTCGTTGCCAACGAAGTCGACAAAAAAAATTTTTTCTGCCAATCAGTTAGATTTAACAACACATTTAGAGTATCAAACAAAATCCTATAAGTCTAGTGAGGTACGCCATAGGTACTGTCATTTATAAATAATCTAAAATAAATAAGCATTAGCAACAAACAATTAGCAACGCCTAAGGTGTTTGACGTTGCAAATAAGTATTTTTTTATGCGGTTTATTACAAGAGGTTTTGAGGGATATTTAATTACTAAGCCAGACTCAACTGAAACAAATGTACCTGGAGTTTTTGCTGCTGGTGACGTGAAAGATAAAATATTTAGACAAGCAGTAACAGCAGCTGGTATGGGTTGCATGTCTGCTTTAGAAGCTGAAAAATATTTAGCAGCTAAAGCTTAAAGAATTATTGGTTACTCAATAATTATTTTTTTGAGCAGATTTTAAAACTGAGCTACAAATTCTTTGTGTTTGAATTCCTTCACTAAGCAAAATTGTTTTATCTTTATAAATAAAATCTTTGAGGCAATTTAAATAACTATCCTTGTGTTTAATATCAAAGTTTTTATATAAAGTATTTTTTCTAAAATGATTATCTGAGTCTATTATAAAATTATTTCCAAAAAGTTTGATCCTTTCTTCGTGACCGTGTCGGCTTGTTCTGCTGAATATAAACTCTACTACACTTCCATTGTTAAACTTCATGTTAATAATAGCATCTGAAAAATCTTTTTTATCTAAAAATTCTTTTCTACTTATAGATTTAGCAATGGTTACTATATTTTTAGGTATTGAATTTACAAACCAATTTGCAAGATCAAAAAAATGAAAACCTTTGTCCATAAATAAACCTCCATTTCGAACTGATTGATTTACATTAGCTTTAAAAGATCTAGATATAATTTGAGCTATTTTTACTTTTCTATTTTTTAGAATTTTTTTCATTTTAAGATAAGGATTTGAATATCTTCTATTTAAACCTATGCAAATTTTGATTTTGTTTACTGTAATTTTTTTTATTAATGAATTTAATTTATTTGAATCTAAAGAGATTGGTTTTTCACAATAAATCATCTTTTTGTGATTAATAAGTTTGTTTAAATAATACTCATGAGTTGTTGTGGGTGAGGCTATGATAAATAGTTTGATGCTTTTATCTTTTAAGATATTGTTAAAATCACTTGTATATAAACAATTGTATTTTTTTGAAATTTTCTTTCTTAGTTTAGGATCAACATCGTAAACATAAGATAATTTTGTTTTTTTAATTTTTTTAAGGTTGCTACAATGAATTTGTCCAATTTTTGATAATCCTATTACACAAGATTTGATCATTTAAAATGACACCCATTTCTTTTTTGAAGAAGATTTTACACACCCGTCAATAAACTTGGCTGTAAGCAAACCTTCATAGGCTGTTGGGAAAAAAAATCTTGTATTTCTGTTCTTAGAATTAATTTTTGAAGCTATTTTTACTTTATTTCTCATTAAATATATTGTTTGCTATCTCAATCTGATTGGGATGGATACAAGCTTTACCTGCGTAACCTAGATCTTTTACAAGCATGCAAGATTTTTTAAAACCTTCTAGATCTTTAAAATTAAGATAAGAAGTATCAATAGGGTTTTTTGAATACTTTGCAATGAGTTTTCTGTACTCGAGTATCTCCTGTTCATCGGTAGAAACTTTTAGATTTATAGACTTAGCCAAATCATGTGAACCAAAAGATATATTTTTTACTCTATCTTTGAAATTTGAAATTTCATCCAGATTATCTAAGCCTTTCTGACTTTCTATAATTGGAATTATATCTGTATCTATCTTTTCAATTTTTTTTAATTCTTCATGTATTTTGGACAGTTGATTTTTACTTTCAGTAAATGGAAGAAAAATACCTATAAACTTTTCACTACAAACAAAATTTAAATCTAAATTTGAATTAATTCTAATATAAGTATTGCTTTTATTTACATTACAATTTTGAATTATTTTCTTAGCATTATCTTTTTCATTATCAGGAACTGTTGACTCCAGATCAATTACGATTAAATCAGCATTTAAAGTGTATGCTTTTTTTATTTTTTTTTCATCATGACCAGGAACAAATAATACCGATCTAAATTTCATATTTGCTTAGTTTTTTATAATCTAAATCTATACCTAAACCTGGACCTGAGGGTAGTTTATATTTCCCATTTAAAGCTCTTTTGAAATTTGGATAAAATTCTTGATCTATATCAAGATAAAATCTTTCAATATAAGTTTCATTTTTCATCAATGAAGCTAATTGAAGCGTCGCAAGAAACCCAGGTCCAAAATACGCTGTATGTGGCATTACCGAAATATCATTTTCTTCTGCATGTTGAATAATTTTAAACATTTCGTAAATTCCCCCAACCTTGATAACTGAGGGCTGAACATATGATGCTGCGTTTTGATCGATCATTGATTTAAACTCAAATTCTGTGCAAGCATTTTCACCACAGGCAATGGGTATATCCAACTCTTTTTTTAATTTGGCTAACGTCTGATAATCCTCAGGAGGATAAATTGGTTCCTCTAACCATGTAAGCCTCATTTCCTGCAAGAAATCTTTTTTTGCTAAAGTTTCTTCATAAGTCCAAGGACAATTGGTGTCTAACATTAAAGGTAGATTGCCAGTTCCTTTTCTGCCAGCTTCGATACAATTATTTTCTATTTCATGAAGCTTTATCGCCTGATAACCATCATCTAATGATTGTTTACATTTTTGCTCTACAATCTTTGGATCACCATATCTAAATAAACTTGAGTAAGCTTTAAAGAGATCTTTATTTTTTTTTCCTAATAATTCATGAATTGGTTTATTTTTTTCTTTACCTAGCGCATCCCATAGTGCGATTTCAACACCTGAGATTGCGAACATTGTAATTCCATATCTACCAAATAAATGAAGAGATTTTTGAAGGGTTAAAATGAGTTCGGGTATATTAGTCATATCCTTGCCAACTAATAAAGGAGCAACCATATCCTCAATTGCTATTTTTACTGCTTTCCAACTTGTATAACCAAAAGCTTCGCCCCAACCAATAATGCCTTTATCGGTTTCTACTTTGACTAAATTAAATTCTAAGCTCTTCCATTCCTTTCCATGGAAAATAACTTTTTTTCCACCATGACTAAAAGGCATGCTCAAAGTTATAGCTTTGATAGATTTTATTTTCATTTACCTAAATTTTTTGAAATTAGGCTTTCTTTTTTCTAAGAAAGCTTTTGCACCCTCTGCTTGCTCTCCTGTTTTAAAATACTCTGGGGACACCTCTTCCACCATACTTTTTTGCGTAATCTTTAAAATCTCATCAAATTGTTTTCTGAAACTCGCTTTCAAAATTTTTAAACACGTTGGAGCTGCTTTTAATATTTCATCACCATACTTTTTAACTTCCTCATCCAACTTTTCTTTTTTGACAACTGAGTTGACTAATCCCCAATTCATCATTTCAGTTGCTGAGTATCTTTTACATGTCATCCACATTTCTCTAGCTCGTTTATGACCAAGAATGTTTGCTGAATGTGCAACAATTGCTCCTCCAGCTGGTGAACCAACTCTTGGTCCATTCTGACCAAATATTGAATTTTCACTTGCTATAGTTAAATCACAAAAGTAAGCCATATGATTACCCCCGCCAATTGCGTAACCATCTACTTTTGCAATTATAGGTTTGCTGCATTTTGTTAAATGAATGTGAAATTCGTATTCATGATCTTTAAATTCTTTTGAACTTTCCCAGTTCATATCGCCTCCAGAACAGAAGGCTCTGTCACCTGCACCAGATAAAACAATAATTCCAACTTCTTTGTCTTTTTCAGCAAGATCTAATGCTGTTTTTAATTCTTGAAGAGTTACAGGAGTAAAAGCATTTAAAACCTTAGGTCTATTAATTGTAACGTGTGCATAATCATCTTTTACTTCATATATTATATCTTTAAATTGCATGTGCTCTTATCTCCTCAACTGACTCAGGGTTTAACAAAGTTGAAATATCACCTGGATCCTCTTTTGTTAAACAAGATTTAATAACTCTTCTCATTATTTTCATATTTCTTGTTTTAGGTAAATCTTTTACAAATATTATTTTATCAGGCTTAAATGATTTTCCTAAGTCATTTATAACTAAATTTTCAAAGTAACTTTCTTTTTCTTCGCTATTCTCTAGAAGAACTATTGATAGGATAATTTTTGAACCCTTATTTTCATCCGGAATACCTACAGCTGCTACCTCTTTAGCTTTACCGCTTTTAACGATAACGCTTTCAATTTCAGATGGGCCTATTCTTTTGCCAGAAACTTTGATTGTGTCATCCGACCTGCCGTGTAAAAACCAATGACCGTCTTTATCTTTACTTGCTAAATCACCATGCACCCAAAAATCTTTTATTATACTCCAATAGTTTTTTATATATCTGTCATCATCATTCCATAAGCTTTTAGTCAACCCAATCGAAGATTTTCTCATTACAAGTTCGCCCATCTCATCTATAGAAACTTTTTTTCCATCTAGAGTTAAAATGTCTGCGCTCATCCCAGGTATAGGAGCATTAAAAGATCCAACCTTGAAAGGTCTATGTAAGCAACAATGTAAAATAGATCCTGATACTTCTGTTCCACCAGCAGAATTCATTATCGGTACTTTAGATTTACCTATAAATTCAAATAACCATTTCCAGGGTTTTTCAGTCCAAGGTTCACCTCCTGTGCAGACCATTCTTAATGAATTTAAGTTTAAATCTTTGAAAAGTTTTTTATCTTTAATCATTTGTGCTCTGATAAGTGCTGGCGATAACTCAGTCCAAGAAACTTTATATTTTTCAATTAGTTTCCAAAATCTTACTTCATCAGGAAAATCTGGAACACCTTCTGCAATAACCATTTTTGCTCCATGCAAGGAAGCAATTGTTGCTGACTTAGATCCGACCATCCACCCCATATCAGCCATACAAAGATGAATATCATTTTGTTTAAAGTCAGCTAATACACCTTCATCAAAAGACATTTTTGATACTAAGCCTACATGAGTGTATACACATCCTTTAGGTTTTCCCGTAGTTCCAGATGTAAAATGTATAATCGCGGGATCCTCTGAATTCATTTCTTCAGTATTTAATTTTTCAGAAACATTATTAAAATTTTCCCAGTTAATTATCTTTTTACCTGTATCTCTTCCTAATAAAAAAATTTTATCTAATGACTGAACTTTTTCTAAGTCACTCTTTACTAAATCAAACATTCGGATTTCTTTTCCTTTTCTAAATGTTTTTTCTACTGTGAAAATACCTTTTGCTTTTGCAATATTTAATCTTTCTATTACTGCTTTAGACCCGTATCCTGAAAATAATGGAAGAACAACACATCCAATTTTTAAAATTGCAAAATAAGCAATGTAAGTCTCAATGAATTGAGGCATATATAATGCAATCACATCTCCTTTTTTAAACCCGTTTATTTTTAATGAATTTCCAACTTTAGATATTTGCTTATCAAACTCTTCATAAGTAATTGAGTTTTCTTTACCGTCTTCTCTCTCTGAATAAATAAATGTTTCTTTAAAAAAATCTTTATCCTTGTGCCTGTCTACACAATTTAAAACTATGTTTGTGGTACCACCTACACACCATTTGCTCCAAGGAGCCCCTTTTGTTTCATCAAGAATTTTTTTATAAGGCTTATAAAACTTTAAATCTGAAAATTTTATTACGTTATCCCAGAGCCAGCCCGGGTCAGAAAAACTTTTTTTCTCTAAATCATCATAATTTGAAACATTACAATATTTTAGAAATTGAGTAAGTTTGGATTTTTTTTTAATACTGTCCGGTGCTTCCCAGATAATGGGTTTTGTCATTTTGAGCTAAAGGTACATACCTTCTTTAACCATGATCATTTTATACATAAGGTCATTCATAGGTGTTTTAACTCCATGGCCTTTTCCTATTTTAGAAACCGCTCCATTGATAAAGTCAATTTCAGTTTTTCTTTTATTTAAAATATCAAAGCACATTGATGACTTATTAGTTTGTTTTGAATCAACTATTTTATTGAACATTTCTAAACACTCATCTTCAGTTACATCTACACCGTCAGCTTTTGCGACCTCTCTTGTTTCTAAAATTATTTTTTTTGCTAGTTCTCTAGAAACTTCTTGATTTTTGTTACTTATATATAAGTCAGTGTGATGAAGATCAAAAATTGATGATAAAGGACCAATTGCTGTTAAAGCAAATAACTTCATCCATTTTCTTTTCTTAATATCTGGAACCGCGATAGTTTCTAAATTATGTGCGGTAAAAGTTTCTGCTAAATCTTTAACTCTATCGCTCATTCCTCCATCGTACTCTCCAATCCATGAAGGTAAAGCTGCATGATTTTTAACATGTCCAGGGCCAAGAACGTTTGAGGCTTGTGTAGTAGTTCCACCTAAAACTTTTTCTTTTCCAGCAATTTTTTGCATAATAGCTTCATGTCCAATGCCATTTTGAAAAGACATAAGCATAGTTTTGTCACCAATAATATTTTTTGCATTTGTTAAAGCTTTCTCTAGAGCAGTTGCTTTACACATTATAATTATCGCATCTACAGGTTTAAGAGTTGATGGATCTGTAGTTGCTTTTATTTTTATGTAACGATCTCCACCATGACCATCCATTTTTAAACCTTTTGAATTAATTGCATCTACATGTTCTTTCCAAACATCGATTAAAATTACATCAAGACCTTTCTCGGCCATCAGTCCACCAAAAAGGCATCCCATTGCGCCTGCGCCTAATACAGCAACTTTTGTATCTTTTTTTACCATTAAGCTTTCATCTTGACTTGGGTTCCAAAGAAACCAGTTGGTTTAATCATTAAAACAACTATCATTAATAAAAATGCATATAGATCTTTGTGACTTCCAGAAATGTAAAAAGATGAAGCTGTTTCAAATATACCAACAGTAAATCCGCCTACGATAGCGCCTGGAAGATTTCCAAATCCACCAACAACTGCTGCTGCGAAAGCCTTCATTAAAATAATGTAACCCATGAAAACAACAACTTGATAAGTTGGACCAACAAGTGTTCCTCCAATACCAGCTATTGCACATGCTATTCCAAAAATTATTGAAATGTATAATGGAACATTTATTCCTACTAAATTTGAGACATCTTTTGAAAATGCCACAGCACGAATTCCTAATCCCATTTTAGTTTTATTTAAAAAAAACCAAAGACCTGCAGCTACTGTAAGGCCCACTACTATCATCCAAATGTAAGTGATAGGTAAAAACAAACCTCCAATTTCCATTGGCAAGCCTAATTCCGCTGGGAAAGGTTTTGCTACAGGATTCCAAATTAAATAAGCTACGTTAATCAAAACCACTGATAAACCAAATCCACAAATAATTATTCCCATACCAGCAACAGTATAACCACCACCTTTTTTAGTTAATGGTCTTAAAAATACTCTCTCAATAAAAACACCAAATAGACCCATTGAGACAAAAGCTGTAAATAAACAAACCACATAGATTATCCAACCATATGCATCAGGAAAAACATTAAAAATCCATTCCTGATCTCCTAAAACGTTAAACATGGTTAAACCAGCAAACGCTCCGATCATAAAAAATTCTCCGTGAGAAAAATTTACAACATCTAAACCTGTGTAAATTAAGGAAATACCTAAAGCCACAAGCCCATAAATTATACCTACAGATAAACCAATAGTTAAAACTGATTTTAATGACTCAATACTCATGTCAGGACTACTAATGCACCAAGCGATATAAATAAGAACAAAGACACTAAATATTATGTTCTCACCCTTTTTTCCAATTCTAAGCTTATTGAACATTAGCTTTTGTTCCTCCTAAATAAGATTCCTTAACACTTTCATCGTACATAAGTTTTTTGCTATCACCTTCAACATTAATTACACCGTCTTTTATTACATAACCATAGTCTGCCAAAAGAAGAGCCATTCTTACATTTTGCTCAACTATTAAAACTGTTAAACCATCTTTTCTAATTCTATTTATGTTCTTAAAAATATCTAAAACAATTTGTGGCGCCAAGGCAGCGCTTGGTTCGTCTAACATTATCATTTTAGGATTAGACATTAATCCTCTTCCAATACAAAGCATTTGTAATTCTCCACCAGAGAGTGTTGCTGCTAATTGATCTTTTCTCTCATTTAATCTTGGAAAATAATTAAAAACCTTTTCTAAATTATCGTTTAATTGTTTTTTAGTTTTAAGAATGAAGCCACCTAGTCTTAAATTTTCTGTTACTGACATTGCAGGAAAAACATCTTTACCCTGTGTAACTTGAACAAGACCTCGGCCAACTATTTCATGTGGAGGTAAATTATGGATTTGCTCTCCATCAAATTCTATTGATCCTTTCCAAGCTCTAATTAATCCTGATGTTGCTTTTAAGATTGTAGATTTGCCTGTACCGTTACCACCTAATAATGCAACTATAGATTGATTATCAACTTTCATGTTAGCACCATTTAAAATTTGAACTGTGCCATAGCCTGAAACAAGCTGATCTATCTTAAGCAATTCCCCCTCCTGAATTATTGTGTATAAAAACTATATATAAAATTATATATATTTTTCGTAGACATTATAACTTAAATTTTATAGCCTAATCAACAATTAATTAATTAACGGGGGATATATGAATAAACTTAGAAATGTTTTTTCAGTAATTGTCTTTACCTTTGGTTTGGTAGCTACGTCGATAGCTCAAGCAGAAACAATCAAAATTGGTGTTTCATTCAGAATGCTTTCTGATGTGGGTTACAAACATGGTGAGTTAATTACTGATACCGTTGCAAAGTGGAATAAAGAAGGCACTATCAACGGTCAAAAAATCGACTTAACACTTTATAACGATGAGTGTAAATCTGAGAAAGGTGTAGCAAATGCAACAAAGCTTGCTTACCAAGATAAAGTTCACGTTATAATTGGATCTAGCTGTAGTTCTGTAACGTTGCCTATGGTACCTGTTTCAGCTAAAGCTAAAGTTCCACAAATAATACCTCACTCAACAAGTGCTGACATTACTAAACAAGGTAGTGAATACATTTTTAGAGTGCCTGTATCATCAAGATTTTACAAAATCGTACAAGGTAAATTTACTGCAGAAAATCAAGGAACTAAGATAGCTTATATCTATGGTCCAGACGCTGCTGGTAAAGATTTTGCATTATCTTTAGCTGATTACATGAGAGAGAACTACAATGTTGAGCCAACTTATATGGTTCAATCTGGAGAAAAAGAAACTGACTTTAGAAGTTACTTAACTAAAGCTAAAGCTACTAATCCAGAAGTTCTTGTGATTTCAGCTCTATTGGACGAAACAGTTCGAGGACTTGTACAATCGTATGAAGTTGGAATACCAAAATCTGTTCACAGAGTAACAGCTTCTATTGGCTCTAAAATAGAGATACCAATGAACGCTGGTTCTGCTGCTGAGGGCGTAACGTATGCTGCTGCATTTGATGCATCTGATAAAAGACCTGAAGCTAAGGCATTTGTGAAAATGATTAAAGACAAATATGGTGTTGTACCTGATCACGACTTTTCACAAATGATGGACTTACTAGATATTCTAGAGATAGCTCTTAAAAAAGTTAAATTCACTGGAGATCTAGCTGCTGACAGAGATAAAGTAAGAGACGCGATTGCGGCTACTACTGACTTCAGAGGTTTAGCATCTGGTCCAATCAATTTTTGTAAATCAGGAACTCCTGAGTGTAGAGATGGTAACAGAACACCTGTTATGATCGAATACACAAAAGGTGGTAAAAACTTTAAAACAAAAGTTGCTGGTACTGTAACATTCAATGCTAGCGCTGGTTTATAAAAACTAAAATTTATGAGCGGTAGTTTATCTACCGCTCATTACTCAGATTATTTAATGCGAGAAGTTGGCTAATGGAAAAATTTAAATCAATTATACGAGATTATCCATTTATAGCTTTTATTATTGCTTTTGTAATTTTAGCTTTTGTGCCATCAGTTGTATTTACAGATGTTTACCAGTCCCACCTTGCAACATTGATATTTGTAAACATTGTTGTTGCTGCTGGACTAAATATTGTTAAGGGCTACTGTGGTCAAGTTACAGTAGGACATGTTGGTTTATTTGCGGTAGGCTCATATACTGCAGGTACATTATTCTTATATTTAGGCCTTGGCTTTTGGGTAACTTTACCCATCGCAATAATAGTTACAGCGTTTTTTGGCGTAGCAATGGGAATTCCTTCCTTTAGATTGGAAGGGCCTTATTTAGCCTTAGCTACACTGGGCGGTGGTGAAGCAATAAGATTATTTATTGAGAATGGAAATTTTTTCAGATCAACATTTGGAATTTCTGATATCCCTACTCCATCTTTAATGGGATTTAATTTTGACTCACCAGATAGATATTATTTTATTTCGATGACTGTAATGATTATTGCAGTTTATTTTTCATTTAGTATTTTAAGATCTGGAGTTGGAAGAGCGTTTATGTCTATCAGAGAGGATCCAATTTGTGCTGCAGCCGCTGGAATTAATGTAAAAAAATATAAAATCTTAGCTTTTATTCTGAGCGCTATGTTCGCTGGTGCGGCAGGTGCAGTTTATGCTCACATGCCTCCAGGGTACATTCATCCTAATAATTACACAGTTATAGAAATGGTAACCTTCTTAGCCATGGTTGTCCTAGGAGGTCTCGGTCATATTTGGGGTGGAATTATTGGCGCTATAGTAATTACAATTGTTTATGACTTAACTAGACCATTATATAAATATCAGCTTTTAATATTTGGTTTGACAATTGTATTAACAATTTTATTTATGCCAAAGGGTTTAGGCGGTTTTATTGACAGATATTTTTTAGAAAAGAGATTTAAAAAGAAAACTGGAACAGAAAAAACATAATGCTTTTAAAAACTAAACAACTCTCAAAATCTTTTGGTGGTCTTAAAGCTATAAATAAAGTTGATTTTGAGCTTCCCAAAAATGAAATTAGAGGAATAATTGGTCCTAATGGGTCTGGAAAAAGCACTTTTTTCAATTTGGTTTCTGGCATCTATGATAGTGATCCTGGAAGTTATATTGAATTTGATGGCAATGATATTACTTTTACACCGCCACATGAGATTGCTGGATATGGATTATCTCGAACTTTCCAACTTTTAAGACTTTATCAAGATATGACTGTTATAGATAATGTCATGTCAGGCTACCACACTAAAGTTCCTTACAAATTTTTTGATGCTGTAATAGGTAGAAAAAAAATCTGGGACCAAGAAAGAGCAATTAAAGAGGAAATGATGGAATTACTTTCATTTGTTGGGTTAGCAGATTATGCAGAACTAAATGCAAGTGAACTCTCTGGAGGCCAAAGAAGGCTTTTAGTTCTAGCAAGAGCTATTGCAATGAAGCCTAAATTATTGATGTTAGATGAACCAGCAGCTGGATTATCGCCGGTCAATGTTGATAATTTAATGAAAATAATCATGCAATTAAAAGAAAAGTATGGACTGACTTTAATTATAATAGAACACATTCTTAAGGTAGTAATGGATACATGTAACTCCGTTACTGTCTTTGATCATGGTCAAAAAATTGCAGAAGGAACACCTGCTCAAGTAAAAGATGATAATGCTGTAATTGAAGCTTACTTAGGTAAGAAAATGGATGATGAAGAAATGAGAAAGGCACTTGCAGTTTAATATTAATTTGGTAATATTTTAAATATTCATTTTGACTCAATGAACCAAAATATAAAAAAAGTTTTTTTGATCCTTCTCTAACCTTTTTTACATTATACGCACTTCCAATAATCATATCAAAACCTGCTTCCTCTGCAGCTTTTGCTTCTAAAGCATTGTTGGCTGTAACTTGAGTTAAAACTTTTTTCCCCTTTGCGGCGATAATTTCTCCAACTGTGATATTTCTTTGAGCTGGTTGAGCGGCCCATGTATAAATATTTTTCATTTCAAATTAATATCCTTGTAAAGCCAAGCTCTTTTAGCAACATATTTTTCAAACTCTTTAACAGTCAATTCTGTCGGTAAAATAAATATAGATCTTTTATCATTGGTGTTTCTAATAGTTCTAAAGTAATTTTTTTTTACAGCTAAATCGATATAAGCATTTGAAGTCATGTAAGATTTTTCTACAAATCTTATGAGCTGATTTTTAGAAACGGTTTCACCTTTGAAAAATGAAATCATAACTCTATGAAGCATGACCCAATGTGCTGGGGTCATAGAAAACCAATTCAAAACTTCATTTTGTGCTTTATCAGTAAAATCCTTTAGAGAAATTTCAGATAATTTAGTTATCTTTTTTAGTCTTTTACCAGAGCTAGCAACCATAAATATTTTAAATCTTAATTAAAATATTTATTCATATCAATGATTTCTTATGATTATTTAGAGGCTAGTTCTTTGTATATATTATTTACTCTATGAACTTCTTCAGGAATATTAAAGTAACATTCATATTCAATTTCTTCAGGAGTAACATCAAAATGATAGTGACCAGCATCTTGTGTTCCTTTGTAAGAATGAAAATGAGTATGTTCTCCTGACTCTCTTAAGTTAAGTTTTCCTCCTGTTGGATCTCCAGTCCAAAGTATCGAGTAACACTGAAAATAAGGCCCAATTGGTTCATAAAATTTTAAAAAATCTTTTACACATTTCATTTGTTTAGGATCGTAGTATTCATGTTTTATTGTATCGTAATCTGGTTGAACATGAGATCTAATTTTACCGTTTAATATTCTAAAAACACCTCCCAAAGCAAAATGATTGTCATTTTCAGTTGATAAATTTTCTTTTAAGGCAGTTCTCATTGCTTGGGGTAATGAACCTTGTGTGCCTGACCTACCCTTGATCATGATCTTAATAACCTTACCTGGCTTTCCATCTGAATAATAAATATTTCCTAACCCTCCATGTTTACGAGCGGTGTATTTTGATGATTTGCATTTTTGATTTTCATCCACTTGTGCAATAATTGATCTAGACTCATTTGTTATGAGGTTTTCATTGATTACCAATTCACCGCAATGACCGCCGAGGGATGACATGGCGCCAGAACCAGCACCAAGCGCGTAGGATTTTTCTGAACCAATTTTATTTGCTATTTCTTCATAGTCAAACTCAGCACCGATCAATTTTTTATCATGCATGTAAGGTTCGCCACCTACATCAATTATTTTTTGATTACCGCTTAACCCTTCAGCTGGACAATCCCATTGCTTTAAGTTTGGACAATCAACAATTGATATTTCAACTGATTTATAATTTTTTTGTAACCCTTTTTTTAATGCTTCTGAAATTTGTTCTAAAGAAGTTTTAGTAAATTGCGCTTTTTCAATTGTTAATTCCATATTGTATTAATACTATAAAAATAATATAATCAAATTCAATCTAAATATTATATATAATTATTATATGAATAAGTTAGGAAGCGATTTAGCAGATGCTTGGTTGAACAAGAAGTTAGTAGACCTAAATAAATTTAATAATAATAAAATACCTAAAACACGTGAAGAAGCTTATAAAGCCCTGAACATTTTTTATAAAAAGTTAAATAAAAAAACAGTTGGATGGAAAATAGGAGCAGTTGCTAAGGAGGTACAAAAAGAAGAAGGCTTTGACGGTCCAGTTCCTGGAAAAATATTTGAAGAAACAATTTTAGAACCTGATTGCGAAATAAAATTTGATGATATTCCTGCATCAAATCTTGAGTGTGAATATGCTTTTAAATTTAATAAAGACTATAAAATTGATGAAAATTTAAATGATGAACTTCATAACTTAAGCCTATTTACAGCCATAGATATTACTTCATCTCGATATGTACAAAGTTCAAAAGAAAAGTTTAGTAAATTAACTCAAATGTATTTGGGTATCTCTGATCATGGAAACGGGGGGAAAATAATAATAGGTAATGAAATTAAAAATTGGAAAAATGTTGAAATAAACAATGTCAAAATTACCTTAAAAATAAATGACCAGTTAACTGAACCTTTTTTTACTGGTTCAAAAAGAATAAATCCTAAAGTTTCATTAAAAGCTTTTATAGATGAGTTCAAAGAAAAAAATATGATTTTTAATAAAGGAGATTATCTCCTTTGTGGTTCTTTAACTCAACCTTACAGTATAAGGATGAACGATAAAATAGTTGTTAATTATGAAAATTTAGGGAATATTAAAATTAAGGTATCATGATGAAAACAGCTTTGATAACTGGAGCAAGTCAAGGAATAGGTGCAGCAATCGCATATGAGCTAAATAATAACAAAATTAAAGTGATTTTAGTATCAAGATCAAAAAAGAAATTAAAAAGTATTCAAAATACTTTAAGGTACCCAAAAAATTCTTTCATCATTGCTAAGGATTTAAGATCTTTATCTGCGTGTAATTCGATTGGAAAAAAAATAAAAAAACTAAATTATTTAATTAATGTTGCTGGTGCAACTAAAGGAGGTAAGTTTTTAAATTTAAAAGATAATATTTGGGATGATGGTTTTAATTTAAAGTTTAAAGCAGCTGTAAGATTAAGTAGAGCTTTATGGCCAGTACTTAAAAAAAATAAAGGTAAGGTAATTAACATTGGCGGTAGTGCAGCCAGAAACCCTTCTCACACTTTTATGATTGGTGGGGCAGTGAATTCTGCTTTAAATAATTTTTCAAAAGCCTTAGCTATGCAGGGTAAAATTGATAAAGTTTCTGTTTCAATTATTCATCCGGGAATGACCTTGACTGGAAGATTGCAAAAGTTATTAGAAACAGACTCTAAAATTTTTAAAAAAAATATTGAAAAACTTCTTAAAGAAAGATGTAAAGCCGATAAGATTAAGAGACCAACCAAACCAGATGAAATTGCAAAACTTGTTTTAAAATTAATAAGAAATAGAAATTCAAATTTCAAAAATTTATCGATTGATGGTGGAAAAATTAAAAACTTAAAATAAGAAAATCAATAATTTATTATTTATAAACTCTCGCAAAATTTTTTAATTCTTGAGATAGCTTTTTCTAAGTTTTCCATTGAGCAATAGCTGCTTCAAATGTTGGGATAGCTTTGTTAGCTTCGAACGTAGATTTAGGATCAGTACCTAGTCTAATTCCTTGTTTAATTTTATCGACTAGGGAGCGAGCAGCCTCAATTTTCCAATCAGGGAATTGACCTAAAACTATTTTGTCAAAATTACCAAAACCCTCGTCTGAGTTTTTGATATTTTTGTTATACCACCTAAACCAGATCGTTTTACTACCACCCCGATTGACTCTAACTTTTAAACCTACTCTTTCAGAGTCATTGTAATCTTTTTCAATGTAATCGCCTTTCTCATTAACTGATCTAGGTAATTTTTTAATGATAGAATTTTTTAGATTAATACGGCCCTGCTTATCTAAAATTATAATTTCGCCGTCAGTTAATCTAACTTCTTGTGGTGGATTATTGTGTCCAATATTATTTTTCATTTGTGCCTTTCATTGTTTGATTTATTTTCTGCGTTTGCAAAAATCAAGAATTTGGACAATGTCAACGCGCAGGCGTTGCTAACAAATATTTTCAAAATTGAGGTGCATACTAGGTACACAATACCGAATAGAACCCTTGAATTGAGGTGCAGTATAGGTGCACAAACAGTTCCACAAATGTACACAAACTCAATTGATAATATTTTTCCAATCATCTTGTATTCTGCTTTCTATGCGGTTAAATTAACTTC
>Ga0136656_1000348_pt1 | contig 15761 bp, 5 predicted proteins | sample CPBDNA_9_FD_94862 | JGI IMG/M metagenome (GOLD analysis project Ga0136656, IMG submission 94862) | Freshwater to marine salinity gradient microbial communities from Chesapeake Bay, USA - CPBay_Sum_15_0.8_DNA (version 2) | ecosystem: Environmental > Aquatic > Marine > Coastal | place: USA...
AATAGATGGCGCAACAGTATAACCATATCCAGGATTTATAATTTGAACACCCTGAACTTTATAATTTTCACTATTTCCATTACAATCAATTAATCCGCCAATAAATGTAGATATACCAACAGCAGTTGATCCGTTATTTGGCGCTGAAGATATTGCAACTCTTGGTGTAGAAGTATAACCATTTCCCCTATTAGTTACGGTTATTAATCTCACACCTCCATTTAAAATTATAGTTTCTGCAGTTGCTGTTGATCCGGATCCAACCATAATAAGAGATTGAACATAAGTTTGCTCTTCTGTGATGTTATCATCAATTTCTCTGACTCCAGTATCAACTATCTCATCTTCATATCTGAATAATTCGCAATTTAATTCATAAACGTATGTTTGTTGAAGTTGATAAAATGGTTTTTCGTGTTCAACGAATTTAATTTCAAATAATCTATCACCTAAAGGAAAATAAATTAAATCTCCTTCTTTAGGCCTTGTTGATAATTTGATGTTAGATTCATTTTGCAATAAAGGAGAAATATAAAGTTCAAATCTTTCCTTTGAAATAGTAATAGTTAAATCATTTAAAGATTGAATTCCAAATTTTGATAAAATCGTACCCTGACCTTCATATCCATCATATGTATTGACGTAAGCTTCAAGTGGATATGCATTATCAAATACTGATTGAATAACTTCTTTAATTACTGTTTTTTCTGTAATATATCTTCTTGGTATGTAAAAGATCTCAACCCCATACATTTGAAGTTGCTCATTAATTAAACTTTGAATTAATGACTGTTCTGTCTTTGAACCCTGAAGAAAGAATGGATTTAGCATAATTATCCAATCATATCTAATGGTGGAAGTTCATATGTATTTGACATTTTTTCCATAATGTCATCCAATTCTTTCTGCCCATCATCATAAATTTGTCTTCCATTAAGTTCAACACCACCGGGCAGTTTAACTCCTTGGAATTTTATTAAGTTTTGTCCCCATTGCTTTTTAATTAATGCTGTCAAATATATTTTTAAAAAAGAATCATTCCAAACTTTAGAATAATCATTTGGATCTAATGTTCTATAACAATCTATTACCAAATAAGAATTGGCAGTTACCGATCCCCAATCAATATCTAAGTATAAACGATCTTGTCTCTTATTATATCTTATTTGTTTTTGTGTTGTAAGTAAAAAATTAATATCTTCTAAGTATGTTTTAACCATTGCATAAGTTAAAAGTTCAGTAGATCCCCAATAATAAATATCATTTAAAAATAATTGATATTTTACACTAAACATATTATTTGTTATGGTATTCGTACCATCAAAATGAAATACTTTATTTACTCCAATAACTGAAGGTGGAATTTGGAGGTAATTACCACCTTCATAAAAATTAAATTGGGTTGTTAATCCAACATTGTGATTGACTGATAATGTACTAATTCCAACTCCAGAATTTGGTTTAGATCTTCCTCTATTAATATCGTCATCAGTTATTTGATATTTTAAAAATGTTGGATAAACTCCATCGAAATGTCTTTCTTGAAAAAATTGAATAGCATCATCAACCAAATCTTCTATCTGTTCATCAGCAACGTTAATTTCTAAAACTGGTGCTCCCAGTTTTCTTTTGCAATACTCAATAAGTTCCTGTCTGGTAGATGGTTGTGCCATTAGAGTGTTAATATGACTTCTTGTTGTTTAAAATAGAGTTTTGCATAAGATTTTGCAAAATTTCTTAAAGTTTCAATATCATCTATACTATCTAGGTCTCTAGAAAGTTTCTCATATTCAAATAATTTAGATATATTTTCTAAAGTAATTTTATCAGGATCCATTTGCCAAATTCCTCAATAAAGTTTTAATTTCATTCAAATCATCTTTAATTTCACTCATTTCGCTTTCAAGATTTTTAATTTTTTGAGATTCGCTGTAAACTCTTTTGTAGTTCTCAATATATTTCTCATAACCCTCCATATCAAAATTTACAATTCCATTTGAATTCATATCTCTTGCAAGGTGGTCTTTATCTTTTACTTTAATATATTCCATAATTAAATCCTGGGTTTAATAGTAGCAATTGCTCTTAATTGACGAATCAATGGAGGAGTTGCTTGATTTGTTCCTGCCATTACAATCTTAATAGCAAAGGCATTAAAGTCGGGTAGGTCATCTACACTATACTCATAATCACGGAAAGAGGAATCGTTTGTTTGTCTTGCAAATGTATCCGCAGATCCATCATTCAGGGATGAGTCAATAACTCTCTTAATACCTTGACCATCAACTTGATAGTTGGCTGCGCCTGGGAATAATTCATAATTTTCAGATGCCTGTGGAGCATCATCTCTAAAGAGTTGATAGAGAACTCTAACATCATTTGACTCATTACGAGTTGCGGAAAGTAAAACCTTGAGAGAATTTGCTGGGATTTTTAGTCTTACTGGTTTAGAAATATAAATCGTTGAGTGCTTATCATTGAAGAGACTTCTTACAGTATCGTCATTAGCGTAATTAGAATTCTCATTTACACCATAAGGATTGTTAATTAGATTGGATGTCAAAACTGCACCAACTCTGATTGTATCAATAACTGGCGATACTCTAGAATCAACAGTATTCATTAAAAATTCCATTGTAAATGACTTACTTCCTGGTGATTCTGTAATGAACTTTTGCTCATTGATGTCAGAACAAATTAATTTAGGATTGCTGAAATAACTAGTTTCATCTAGAGGAATGGAACGGAATCCATCATCCAAGAATGACTTCTCATTTCCACCTATACTTGTTCCAGTAAAGGTTCTAATTCTACATCCGAGGTTTGTTTTTCCTGGAATGATATAAGATACATTAGGAGTAATTGCTTCAAACTGAATATTGTTTGTGAGAATTGTTCCTGGTCCTCCAGTTTGTATGGTCTCATTAAAGTATAAATCATTTGTTCTATCTGAACCAATTCCAATATTATCAAAATCAGTGTCTGACGTATCAATCTTAATAAAGTATGAATTGAGTTCAGTTGGATGATTTTCATCAACCTCCGCAAAATTGTGTACTTTGTTAATTCTTCTTAAAGAAATTCCATTAAATTCATACTTATAAACAGGTAGTGTAGAATCATAAGATTGTGCTTGAGTTCCACCAATTCCTCTAACTACGCCAGTGAGACTTGTTGCACTATAACCAGTATAAGAAATTACTTCATCTCCAATAATTACATAACCAGGATTGGAAGCATCTACAGCAACTCTCTCAAAGGTTTCGAATCCAGTAGATGACGTAATTGGAATTGTAGTGTCTGTAGGTGTAATTGCTGCCGTTAATCTAGAACTAACTTCGGATTGTAGAGGTCTGAATGAACTTATTCTCAGATAATTCTCAGATGAATGCATTCCATGATTCATATGTAAAATCTTCATATGAAGACCATCATAATATGGATCTTCAAAAATTTCAGTAATAGTAACTCCAATTCCTGTCTGTGTTGTAATTCCTGAAGAATTTTTGTAATTTAAAGTATTAATTCCAACCGAAAATTGTCCTTGAACATTATCAATAATAAATGTATTATTTGATGCAATATTAGTTACCGTTAGTTTTCCACCAAATCCAACATTTTGACCGAATCCAGTTTCTGGGATAAGCAAAGAATCTCCGGGTTGATATCCAAATCCGCCGTTAGTTATTGTAACTGTAGTTATTCCGGCTGCAGTTACTCCAATTGTTGCAACAGCTCCTTTACCACTTCCAGTTTCTGTTCTCAAAGCAATATCAGAGAATGTTCCTGCAGTGTATCCAAATCCAGGATTTGTAATAGAAACACCCAATCCAATGCCTGATGTAATACTTCCTGCGATTCCAACCAGTTCACCTGTTGCTGACCCTTGAACCAAGGATACTCCAGGAACTACATTATCTGCATCATATCCAGTAGATCCAAGTCCCACAAGAATCTTCTTGGAAAGTGGTTGAATTTGATTTGAACCACTTACAGTTACTTTTTTGTTGCCAAGATCAAGTTTAGGATTGAAGAACCTAACCAGACCTTCATTAGCAAAATCTGCACGATAAAGTCTATATTTTAGGTCCTCTAACTGTGCAGGAGACCAAGTTGAACCATTTTGCGATTTAAACAAACTTCCCAAAGTTGGTTGTGCTGATAATCTTATTCCAGTTCCTGCATTTGGACTATCTCCTGGCAACAGAGCATTTCTGCCAAGTTCAGCAATAAACACTCTATACTGAGGACTTCCGGAAAGAAGAACAATAGCAAACTCAGAACTTTGCTGGCTACCAAGTGGTGCTTGTCTGACTTCTAGTTGCTGAGGTCCAGGTAGATATACAGGAGATGGGAAAGTTATTTTTGTTGGAATAGTTCCATCTGAAGAAAGATTAATTTCGTCGGGAGTCAAAGTAACTTCTGAGAATGGAACTACCAAATTGCTAGGAACACCAGCAATCATAGGTCTAATCTGAAGAGTTACTGGAATATTTTCGTCTTTTGTCTCAAAGAAAACTTCAACTGAGGTTAAGAATATTCCAGTATTATCGCGGACATAGAAGGATTGTGCTAATGGGTCATGATTTTCCCAAATTGCAACTTGACCAGGCCCTCCAGTTTGAGTTTGTGTGACTGTTGTTGTATTTGTTGTTGTGTTTGTAATAGTCGTTGTATTTACATTAAAACTAGTTAAGATTGTTATGTTTCTTGTAGTTAAAATGTTAGTTTCCTCTACGTTTCTAGTCGCTAATGAAGCAAATTCAGCCTCTGCAGAACTTTCATTAATTCTAGTATTTGATATAAACTCTTGGAAAATATTACTTAAATTATCCAGTGCTGGAGTATCAATCAAAGTAAAGGTATTGCTTCCATTTATCCATTTTGGATTACTTGGAACATTTGGGTCTGGGATGTATAAAGAACCAAGCAATCTTCCAAAATTATCAGAAATGATTCTGATATTAGAAATTCTTGCGACCGCACCTGAAGTTTTTCCAATAAGTTTCATATTGGGTGCAATCATTCCATAATATTCAGTTTCTGTCTGAAGTTCTAATGCACGAGTATCAACATTTAAGAAAGTAGAAGATTCGCTATAATCTTCCGGAATTGATTGCTGAGTATATGGGTTGAACCTAAAAATATCCGGTCTTGCTTGTAGATTTGGATCCTGTGGAAGAACTTCTCCAGTAGTAAAATCTACAACAGGAATTGGCGTTGTGATTGATGGTGGATTTGAACCATCAAAAGGTCCGGTTTTGTGATTTGGTTTGCAAAGTCTAAATTTTATTTTCTGTGAGGTGAAGTGGGGGTCAGATTCTACAGTTTCTCCAATTTCAAATTTACCAGAAATCATTTCAACTTCTAATAATTTAGGAATTATGTAATTTTGTACATCAATTCCCTCAAAGAAACTGTAGAATTTTGTAACAGGTCTTAATCCCTTTGCATCAAATTCAATATTTCTGCTTCTTAAGAATCTTACTTCTTCAGTATAATTTGAAATAGAAGTTGAAGTTGTATCTGCAGTTATAATTTCCTCTGGGACAATAAGAGTTGTGGTATTTGAAGTTGATTCTGTAGTTGTTGTAGTTTCTCTACTTTCCGTAATGGTTGGAGCTTGTCCCGGAGTAAAATTAATTACTGCACGGCGGTTTACACTTGAATTATCAATTACAGTCAAAAATTGAGTTGCTACATCTGGCGGCAAAAGTTGATTGATTAAATCTCTATCTGCTTGACCAACAAATTTTTTAAAAACATTGAGTTGTATAACATCACTTCCAATGACATTTGCACCTTCTCCAGTGCCGTTTTTTCTTATATTAGCGGAATTTTTAGATGAATTAAATTTAATTGGTAATCCACCAAGACTTTGAACACCTGCCAAAACACTTTGCGCATTGGCAATCCAGTCAAATGGATTTGTACCCGTTTGCGTTATTGGTGGATTTGTGAAAACTTCTCTATCTATCGTTACATTTTCTACATTTGTAATATTTTGGTCTTCTCTATCAATAGTTTCTGATATTTCATTAAATGATGTTGTTGTTATTTTCTTCTCTTCAATCCAACTATCAAAAGATGGATTGAGAGTTACAGTACCTTGCCAATATCTAACTAAGAATGGTGTTACACTTTCAGTCTTAGTTGCATAGGGTTGTTCAAAATATTGAACTTCATTGTAATTTAGAGTGATTAAGTCACCAGTTTTTCTAATATTTGGAGAACCCAAGTCAGTGACGTAACTTTGATCAACATTTGGTTTGAAAGTCTGACCAACACCACTAATTGCCTCCGAACCTAATTGTAGATCAATAGCAGTTGTATAATGTACTGGTCTTAAAGTATTAGTACTTGTATCAATACAAGCTCTATACACTGGATTTGCTAAATCGTGGTATTCTTGCGAACTAAAGTTATCTACGAAAAATCCACACTTAAATCTATCTAAACCAGTCTCCGCATCTCTGATGGTGAAGTTTTCTGTTTTACTCTCAAGCATAGAGAGTGTTGTGAATCTTTCAACTCTTTGGATTCTATCTTCAAGTAAAGAGATGTCAGACATTCTGTATCTCTTATATTTTGACATAACAACGCTTACATTTTTTACATCATAAACGTAAGGTTGAATAGAAATTGTTGCAATATCTAAAGAGTTTGATTTGAGTGGTGGTGGAACAGGAGTTAATGATGGATTTCCTTGAACAACATCAAAAGTTCCATCACTATTTAAGAAAACTCTATCGATTCTTCCAACATAATATGAATATGAAAGAATTAGATTTTCTCCAGGGCACAAAGTATACTCTGAGTATTGTCCGTCAAAAGCAAAGTTCCTGGAAGAAAACTCAAATGGAGATTTTGTTGATAATGTATAAGGTGCAACACGAGGCCTAATATCAATGTAATCAGTTAATCTATAATTTTGATATGATGGAACATCATACTTAAAGTTCTCTGCATTGTAACTATTAGCAGTAATAAATTCGCCAGTATCTGAAGAATCTATTGTATAATTTTGGAATATAATTTTTAATTTTTTATTTGGTTCTTGTAGATTGCTTTTCCTAATAATTCTAGAGTAATCATAGAAAGTATCTCTTTGCCCATCATCAAGTAGGAAATTCTTAGTGATGTTCTTATCACCCAAAGCTTTAGAAGAAATAATTGCTTCCTCAGTAGATTCACTTCCTACAACGACTTCTCCTACAGAGAATTGAATGATGTTAAGATATACGTATTCTAACTTATTTGTATCTATTTTTCTGGTTATAATCGCAGTTGCACCAGAATCCCTACCTTCAATATATTCACCAACAACAAAATTTTGATTATTATTTGGATTGCCAGAAATTAATAAAGTTGGTAATGCAGGTTCTCCTATACTATTAGACTCATAAACAGCAAGAACTCTAACTACATCAGGTACGTTTAAACTAATAATTTTATCCTGAACTCTTGTACCATAAACATTACTGTAAGTCAGTCCGTCATCCAAAGTCGTAGTTCCGATTCCAGAATTTACAAGACTTGAATTTGAAACTACTAATGAAGAAACTTTATTGAATTTTTTAGATTTTGAACTTGGTCTAATATTTCTAACTGTCACAATAACAATTACATCAGTCCCACTTGATTTTATTAGTCCATTAAATGTGACTGTTTTGCCATCAAGACTAATATTATATTGATCAGATCTTAGTGGTTCAATGTCACCATCCGAATACGTGATTATAAATCTATCTTCATCAAAGGAATCGAAGAAAATGTCAGCATCTGAAGGATCAATTGTAACTGATATTGAACTGCCTGAAAAAGATGCAACATTATATGAGCGTCTCTGAATAACTTCATTTCTTTCGAAATTGACCGAAGATACATTGTCTATGTTTAAGAGTGTTAAAAGAGATGAATTTGTAGAATCAACAGATGGTGACACTTTAATGATATTTGTGGTATCAAAAGACCCTGCAGGTAAAGCACCCTCACAAATATCGGTGACAGTAGTAATTCCTGTAATAGTAAATGATGTTCCGCCAGCTCCAATCGAAGTTACTTTATTGTAGATTGGATCGCCAGTAAAAGTTGTACTTGCATACGATACTATGTCACCAACTTTTACAAGTTTGGTAAATACGTTATTCAAACCTGCAGACACTACTCCATTATCAACTCTAAATGTAGTTCCGGGTTTTGAAATATAAGAACCTCTAGAAAGAACCAAATCTGCATTAAATGTGTTTATTCCAACCTGAGAATAGATTGATTTTATATCAGAGATTGAATAATCAGTTACAGATTGAATTAATCTTCCATTGTCAATGCCATTTACTACAATTTGTTCATTTTCTAGGAAATTGCCAGTTGTTTCATATAGAGTCAATTCAGTACCAGTTGCGGATACTGATTCTTTGAGATATCCAGTTGCCCTACTTCTTTTACCTTCAATAAAACAAGGAGTAGAAAGACCAGTCCCCCCAAAGGAAGTAGTAAGTCCTATCTTTGTATATGTTCTAATGTCAAATAATCTCAGGTTAAATCTACTAGTATCATCAATATAACTTGATTCTGGAACACAATCATATATTCTAGCAAGACCAATTGTAGTTCCTGCTGCAACGCTAGGAGACTCTCCAATACGAGAGTCCATTAAACTCACTGTTGTATTTGTTCCAAGTCCAATTGAAGGGAAACCATATGTGTTATTAACTATGAATAAAGATCCTGCATTGAATGGAATAACTTCAGTATCTGTTGTCTGAGTAGTTCTTGGTTTGGGAACGTCTAAAAGTCTTGGTGCAATAGTTTCAACATCATAACCATTTACATACGCCTTACCTGGACCAATTTGATAAACCATCAAATTTTCTGATGGATTATTTCCCTCAACTGTTCTTTGATTTTTAAAGTAAATACCCTCACTCAAAACTTTATCGTTTAAACTATCCCTTACAAAAAGTGAGAAGGGTCTTACAAAATAGTTGCCAGACTCGTCAAAAGTTCTTCTAGCTAGTTCATCTCTAATTAAATTGTATTGTGAATTCTTGTCAAAAAACTGAGGTACTCCATTTTGAACTCTCAGTATCTCTACAAAATTATTTGTATCTAAATCATCTATACTTCTTTTTGAGAGATCTAAAGTTATTTTGAATCTATCTGCACCTGGAGCAGAATAATTTGAAAATCCTTGGGCATTATCAAATAGACTTTCATCCTCATCTGCAGTGATTACTTGTTCAATAATATCAAAACCAACTTTATATGAAGGAGAAATCGAATATTGACTTAAAATGATAGTTTGTGCAGATACTCTGGCAAATACGCCTCTAACAAAATAAATACCTTCCGCTACAGATACGCCAGAACCCTCAGAAGTTGCATTGGTTGAAATTGTATTGCAAACTCCTTGTCCAACTTGAATTGCAAAGTTGCCATAAGTAAGTGGAGTTTCTAGAGTTAATGTTTCTCCACTTTGGAAAATGCGATTAGTAAAGTCTTCGCCACCACTAGTGAGATATTTCAAATATAGTGTATAATTTCCTCTTTCAGAATCCGTATTCTTTAAAAGATATACAACTTCTGCAGTAACACCACTGGAAGAACCTCTTAATTTTTTACCTAAGAATTGATCAAAGTATAAAGAAATAGGAGTTCCATTAAAGGATTCTTCAATTTCTACGGCATAAAGTGGGTTTTCGTATCTTAGTTGTCCGGGAATTACTACCGAACCTTCTTTAAAGATATGCTTTCCGTATTGCTCAACCTGATTTTGTAGAATTGACTGTAAAGTTGTCAGTTCCCTTGCTTGTATTGGATAACCTGGTTTAAATAAAACTTTATAATAGTCCTTATCAATATCATAATCGTCAAAATATGGAGAGACGTTGAGATTAGTTTCCTGTGGCATAATTCTTTAGAATTGCAAAATAACTTTGATATCTTCTTTTTGGTTTTGAGATCTAGTAATCGAAGGTCTATTATCGACATAAATGATATTGCCAGAGTATTTTTTAACTTCTGGATTCGCCACGCCGCCAATAAAAGGTTGTCCAAGTTTATATGTTCTACTATTTATTATAGTAGTGCTATCAGTAAATTGTGTATCGATATAAAGACCAGTATCACCAATAAAAGTAGTTCCTCCAGTTCCAACTTGAGCAGTAAATCTGTTTAAATTAAGTCCATATTCTGGATTTGATTTTTGGGAACCATCAGTATTAAATCCAACAAAAGATTTATCTTGCCAATATTTTAAAACGCCAGTATTTTGGTCATAAGATATAACTCTACCGACAGCAGTGCTTCCAGTGCTGATTGTTTGAGTAATTCTGGAGTTTGCTGTAAATGATGCACTACTATAACCAACTCCTGTTAATTTAAGTGCATAAACAGCACTTGCTTTATCTAAATCTAATAAAGAGTTTGAATCATATGCTTGTGGATTTTCTACTAATCCAACTCTTGCAATTTTATTTCCAGTAATAAAATCTGGGTTTTCTATGTCGTTTTCTATCCTCGAAAAAACAAGAACATTATAAGCACCAAGTTCTCTATAAATATCTGCACCATGCCCACCCTTTGGCGGAATAATTACATCAAATGTTGGAGTTACTTCACCTGTTGGAACATTGCCGCCTTCCAAATCAACAGTTCCATAAGTATATCCAGACCCACCAATCGAAACATTTATCGACTCTACTTTGGAATCATTATTAATAACTATAGTTGCCTTTGCTCCAGTTCCATCACCTTTAATCGGAACATTTGTGTAAGTTCTATTTGCGGTCCCTAAACCAACACCTCTGTTAGTTATTGTAATAATTTTAAGTTGATTATTTGGAAATGCTGCATTATTACGAATCGCTGCAAATTCGCTCGACGTTTCCCAATTTTTTGGGACTGGCATAAAGTTAATAGTATCAAATTTTATAATCTCACTTGGTTTAATGGTGTACAAATATTTCCAAATATAACCATCACCACTATCACCTGCAGCCTTTGGTTCTAAATCTGTGAAGGTTGGTTCATCTAGAGATGGTCTTCCTCCAGGATTTTCTGGATCAGTTCCATTCTGTAAGCAAATATAAACCCTAAAATCACTATTAATTACATAATAATCTGCAGAATATAAACTTGTAGCACCTGAGGGATTAGATGTGTTTACCCTACTAATGTCATGACGATACATGTCATAGATTGTTCCAGAAGACCAAGTAATTTTTCTAATAACTTGATTTACATCGCTTGCTTTAATTTTCTTTAAAGCAATCATAGTATCCCAATAATCATTCTCTTGCTCAAAACTATCTCTAGGGGATGGTGGATTAAAATCCCAATTTATATCATAATTTGTTGCATTGGGTAAACCAACAAAAGAATAATAAGAATTAGCAGAAGAAGTTACTGCAGAGACAAAATTTTTAGCATTCAAAATTCTTAATTGGTCAGTTATTATTGCAGACATTTTAACGTTTTTTATCTATTTATGTACTATATTGTCTGAATTTTAGACGGTTAAACCTTTGAACTATTGGTGAAGTAGATATTCCTCCAATGTTTGCATAACTTTCAAAATCTTCTGGGTCTTTGCGTATTGGAGTTAAAATTCTTCCCCAACTATACTCACCATAAAAACCACTAAATCCAAGTCCACTTAACCCATTAAATCCAGAAACACTTACTGTAACTTGGGCAACATATGTAATTCCAACACCAGCAACTGCAGTTTGTGCAATTGAAACCGATGCAACCTGATAAATGTTGTCAATAAATATTGTCCCAACTCCAACTGTTCCACCAGAAGAATTTAGTGATGTAAGTCCATTGCCAACATTTGACTTATTAATAACAAAATAGTATCCAGTTTGAATTCCACTAATACCAGTTGTTGCAATAACTGTTTCACCATCTCTTATTGGAGAATTTTCTGGGATATAGAAGTCAAATACAATACCAGTAGATGCTACTCCAACAGAGGTTGTTTTGATGCCAGAAATTATTCCAAAATCTCCAGTATATGAAATATTATTAATTACTTCATATTTTGCAGATGGATGCTCAATTAAGATTTCTGGTGGATTTGACGTAGTATATCCAAATCCCGGAGATGTAATTTCTATAGAGGTTACTATACCATCAACTATAATAGATGATGCTTGTGCTCTTCCAGTAATTCCAATTCCAATAGGATCTCCGATTGAAATTGTTGGAGATGTACTATAACCAACACCACCATCACCAATCAACACCGAAGTAATAGTCCCAGATGTTGATACAACTGCTGTAGCAGAAGCTGACACCAATGTATCTTGTGAGATAATTAATATTTTATTTTGTGATTTTTCTGTTATTCCATCTTTTTTATACTCTCTATCACTATCAAAAAATGTTTTAACACTTTCTACAAAAATTTCAGTAGAACTAATTCCAAAATTTTGAATGATATTTGAATTTGGTTGAATATATGGTTCATAAATCACCCTATCTTTTCCAACAAATTGACCATCAACGAATAAGTCTTCCGTCTGTCTACACCAAATTAGAGGTCTTAATAGATTTTCATTCTGAGTAACCGCAGGACCAGGATAGAGATTAGTTTCTAAAGTGTCTGAAGAAATAATATCATTAACCAATCTATCATTTTGTACTAATTTGGAATCATCACTATTAAGAGTTACTTTATCTCCAATCTTAATAGTTTCTAAAATATCTACAAATAATGTATCAATATCCGCAGTTCCTCCGTAAAAGACTATTTTAGAAGTATCACCTACTTTGGGAGCTTCTGTAAATCTAATTGTACTTCCACCTTTAAATGCATAACCTTCTCCAGGAACTTGAAGTACATCATTTATAAAGATAAGCAAACTAGCTTCGAGTGCCCTTTGGTCTATAATTGATCCTTTTTTAGATCTAATTGTGGTTTGATTGCCCTCAATCAGTATTGGGAATACTGTTCTTTCTCCGTCAAATAAAGAATCTAGAGGATCGATTACTTGGAGAGAACCAACCGTCCAAGAAGCAAACTGATCACTCTGAACAGTATTAATTGTAACTTGGAATTCGGAGAAACCTGGCAATGAAGTTGTTTGAATTCCAGTAGTTCCTCCAATAGAAACTGTTAATATTTCTCCTTTTTTATATGCATATCCAAGATTTTTCAACTCAAAAGATATTACACTTGAACCCTGACCAACAACTATATCAATCGTTGCTCCTGTTCCAAATCCTGCAGAAGATTCTGAACTATAAACTAAAGGAATATTAGAATAAGATAGTGGAGAATCAAACACAACAATAGGTGGGTTCGATGTTGTATAACCAATTCCAGGATTAGTAATAGCAATACTAACCACACTTCCATTTAGAACTGATGCTGTTCCTATAAATTCAATACTAGAATTTACAAGATTTTCAGTTTTGACCCCAACATTAACTATGTTCTGAATTCCGCTCCTATAACCAGAACCACTATTTCCAATACTGATTGACTGAATTGTTCCAGCAGAAGAAACTACTGCAGTTCCACCAGCTGATACTAGTGGTTGATATCCAAATCCCAAAGTTGATGCAATAGAAAGTATTGTTCCCCCTCTTGGCAAACTTGTAGTATTAACATCATACTCTGATGGCAATCCTTCACCAATAAAAGTTATACTAGTTATTCCTGCATTTTCTGCCAAATCATAAACACCAGTAACGCCAGCAGAAACTGATGATTGGAAAATACCGTTAATTAAAACAATTGCATTATTAGTAGATATTCCTGTCACATCATTTCCATTATTTTTTAATATAAAGGAATCGGTATATGCATTGAATTGATCGGATATATCATCAAAAATATAGTTGCGAGTATAGGATTCTTCTAATGTGTCTGGAATTCCAGATCTTAAAAATACCCTTCCACTGAAAGAAGAACCCGTAGAAATACCAATGTAGTCTACTTCATCGGGTCTATTGGATGGATTTATAAATGGAACTTTTCCAAAAGGAGCCTCAGTGAAATGGATTCTACTGCCAACTATATTATAATTTCCCAAAACCTTAGTAACTAAACTTGATGAAGTATGAGATGCTAGAACTGTTCCCAACCAAGGTCTTATAACAGAAATAACATTAGTACTACCAACTCCAACAGAATATACTTTCATTATTTCATCATCAATCTTAAGCAAATCTCCACCAGAAATTAAATCTGCACTTGATAAATAAATTTCAAAATCGAAGAAAGAAATATCTTGTATTGCTGTAGTGGTTGTAGAAGTAGATACTACTGGAGATTGAATCGCATTATCTAAAGTTATAATTACTTTGTTATTTTGATTTTTGGCAGTAAATATATGAGAATTGCCTATTCCAACAGAAGTTATATCCAAGACATCTGGTGTAGTTTTCAGAGCTTCAGAAGATGAAGCGGAGACTTGAATGTCAATCTCGTTAATTTTTACAACATATAATGTTGAGGGTAGTTTATCTGTCAGACCAATACCCGAAATAGATGTTGTTGCAATTCCAATTGCCTGTGTAGTACCCACACCTGGATAAGAATATACAATTTCCTCTCCAGTCACATAGGTATGATATGGAATTCTAATAACATTTGTGTCAATATTGACAATGCTTTCATCATTAGCATCAAAATATCTTTGGAAAATTGGCAATGTTCTGTAATTTAAATTAAAATTCTTTCTGACATCATTGTCAGTGCCCGTGTATATTCCATAATCATAGTTGATAGATGCATCAATTAAATCTATTTGTTCATTTACTTCTTTTAGTCCAACATCAACTTTAAATAATTTCACATCAACCTCAATGTTTTCATTTGGGGTAAAATATATGTTTGTATATGAACCAGAAATACCAGAAGTTATAATTCCAAGTTGATTTTCAGTCTGTAAGACTCCAAACTCAGTATCATAAGAATTTAAATTATTTGTGACAGTTAAGAATTCTGATAATTGATACTGTGAATTGCTCAGGTCTTCAATGCTTATAAGAGAATATGAAGAATTGTAAAAATCATTTAGATATGAACCAATTATAACCGGTGTTGGTGAACTGCTGCTAGCTATAGATACTGAAGATGAATTAATCGAACTTCCGGAGAGAACTTGAGTTCCGATTCCTGATGTTGCTGTATTTCCTAGTGATACGATAAAAGTATTAACAACATACTCAACAGGAGTTGCTTCATTTATTACCAAATCAATTCTAATATTTGAACCAGATAGGTATGCATCGTAAGTTCCTATTCCTATGGTTGATTTTGATTCAAACGTATCTGTAGAAAGTTGACCATAATCCTGCAATTGAACTTCAGAACCATCATGAACATATGAAATTTCATCATACTGATAATAAGATGAATCAGTTGCTCCTATTTGAACCAAAACCTTTCCAGACCTATACGTGGAAGAAATTCCAACAATTTCAATAGAACCAAAATTGCCAGATGTTATATTAGTTGTAGATACTCCAATACTAACACTATCTCCCAAATTAACTAAGTTTGTGCTACCTATTCCAACATTTAAATCAATTAAAGAGAAAGAGAATAATCCAAGATGATAATCATTTATCTTCGCTTTAGTTGGATAAAATAGTAAATTACCTTCAGTACCAAATACAGAAAAATCAAAAAATCCCAAATCATTAAAACTTCTTACCCCATATTGATTCAAAAATGCGGTAGAATTATCATGTAAAAATGTAACTAAACTTAGTTGAGTTTCGTTTACAAATCTCTTATC
>Ga0136656_1000349_pt1 | contig 15720 bp, 15 predicted proteins | sample CPBDNA_9_FD_94862 | JGI IMG/M metagenome (GOLD analysis project Ga0136656, IMG submission 94862) | Freshwater to marine salinity gradient microbial communities from Chesapeake Bay, USA - CPBay_Sum_15_0.8_DNA (version 2) | ecosystem: Environmental > Aquatic > Marine > Coastal | place: USA...
AGCATCCCACTGACGCGATTTCTCACCGCTTGGAGCGACAGGTGGACTCCGTCGGCGATCTCTCGGTCAGATAGACCCAGGGCCACGAGCTCGATGATCTCGATGTCGAGATCATCGGCCACGCATTCCTTGACCTGAATCAATCCCTGGTGGTTGCCTGCATCCTTGGGATCGACCCAAAGACGCGACACCCCACTCGCAACGTCGACCAAGCGATCAACAAGGTCGTCGGCTGAAAGTTCAGAGAGACTGACTACTTCAAAGAAGCCGAGCCGCCGGACGCGAATGTCCAGAGCCTGACTCCGCTGCGAATACCCCACGACGATTCGAGCCGCCGGTACTCCCCCGTTCGAGAGAACTCGCTTCAATAGCGATGAGGCACTGAGCCATCCAGGATCGACCAGGACGATCTCGGGTCGACTCCGCCGAACGACCTCGACCATCCGATCCGTACTTACGCCGGCCTCGAATACTTCGAGAACTGGACTCCCGCTCACCCGTTGTAACGCGTCAAACAGGTCGGGAACGGATCGATGCACCGAACTGTCGACGACTACTCGCATGCTCAGACCCCCAAACGACAAAAGTGTTTCAGTCAAATCGAGGCTAAGCAAGACATGATCTCTGTGGTTCCGAATGAAAGTACTTGACACGGCTGGAGGGAACGCGGACGAAAGGGGCCGTGGTCAGGCATGTCTTTCGCTACGCTCATCTGACGGCGAGCGTTGGCTCTTCCGTCGAGACGAGAGGAGTCAGTGGTGCTCAGCACATGTATCGCCGGCTGGAGATCGCCCGAAGCCGATTTCGCTCACTCTTTACTGTCCGGTCGACCGGACTGCCGCGTGTTGCCGCTTCACTCGACCGGTGTCGAAGTAATCGAAGCGCTTCGCGTCGATTCGATCGATGCGGTGCTTCTCCCGTTCGACTGGATCGAGGTGGCACGCTCCATCAAAAAGGACGTCGCGCCTGCCCTGCCGAACGACCCTGCGCTCGTGCTCATCGGACACAACCCACGACTCGGTACTCGGGCACGAGCCTTGTCGAGTGGCTTCGATGGCGTCATCGATCTTTCGGACGATCCCGAATCGCTAGTAACGACGCTCAGCCGTATTTGCTCGTCGTCGGCACGCGGTGACAGCGACGTGCTTCAGACCTTCGGGGTGATTCCCGATCTTCTGATCCGTCCCGTCCAACTCACCGACTCGGACGACTCCGACCTCCTCGACCTCCTCGCGATCGGCTCCACCGACGAAGAAATTGCCCACGCATTGGACTGGAACATACAGAAGGTTCGAAATCACATCGCCTCACTGCTCGAGATCAACGGCATGAAGTATCGAACTCAGCTCGCCGTGACTCACGTGTCGTCGGCTCGAATCCCGGACTTCGTTCGAACAGTCCTCGAATGATCGAGCGAGGGTGCCGACTTCTCGCGGAGAGCACCACGACCGATGAAATCGTCGATTGCCCCGACTTCACAGTGGTGTCAGGTGACGGCGAGATCTACACGTTGTTTCACATCGTGCGAATCACCCATGACTGCACCGAGACCCACGACACTTGGTCTCACCTAGCCAACGTATGGCGTGCCGCCGATCACGCCATGGGTGTGGCTCGAATCACCGTCGTCGACCGGGTAATCGTCGATGCCTCGGTCACCATGGCACCACGGAAAACCTGACCACGATCGCCATTCAGAGAATCGACTGGTGGGCGTGGCGGGACTCGAACCCGAGACCTCCACCGTGTCATGGTGGCGCTCTAACCAACTGAGCTACACGCCCGAAGACCGCCGAGCCTAGCCGCCGCCGGGCTCGACCCCACTCAACGAAGTCGCATCGACACTTCGTTGGCCATGAGGCGACCGCGACGCGTCAGGACGACCCTCTCTCCGACCACTTCCAGCATCTCGTCCAGAAGCTCGAGATCGGTCGGGGCGAAGGCCTCGATCGGAACTCCCCCTCGGGTGCGCAAAGCCAGTTGGAGTCCTTCGATCCGACGAGTCTCGGCGTCGAGAACTTCTTCGGACGATTGAGGCGACCGCCCGGTTTCGATCGCCTCCACATAACGGTCTGGGGTCCGAACATTCCACCATCGACGGCCGCGATCGTGCGAATGCGCCGCCGAACCAAAGCCGCGGTAGTCGCCTTGGTTCCAGTAGACGCGGTTGTGTCGGCTCTCGTGACCCGGTCGAGCCCAGTTCGACACTTCGTAGTTGAGAAGTCCGGCGGTGGTCAACAGATCATCGGCAACCTCGTACATCTCGGCTTGTCGGTCGTCGTCGGGATGGTTGTCAGGTCGATCGGCGAGAGGAGTTCCAGCTTCCACGGTGAGTCCATAGGCCGAAACGTGGGGTGGATCGAGGGCCACCACCGAGCGAACCGTGCGCTCCCAATCCTCGACGGTCTCACCATGCGCGCCATAGATCACGTCGAGATTGAAAGACAGGCCGATTCCACGTGCAGCGTCGACACCGCGTCGCACGTTGTCGGGATCATGAGTACGTCCGAGCGATGCCAACACATGGCCCTGCATCGACTGCACACCAAAACTGATTCGGTTCACTCCGCGGTCGGCGAACACGCGGAACATTTCGAGCGATACATCGTCCGGATTGCACTCGACCGTGACTTCGGCCCCCGAGGTTCGAGGGATCACGTCGAGAATCGACATCAAGAGTTCGGGGGCGAGTCGACTCGGCGTCCCACCGCCGAAGAAGACGGTGTCGGCCGACTTCATCCCCGTCTCGATCTCACGACGCACCTCGGCGCGCACCGCCTCCACGTAGCGAACCATCAAGTGATCGCGATCGGTGAAGGTCGCAAACGCGCAATAGTCGCAACGGTGCCGACAGAACGGCACGTGCACGTATACGCCGAAATCGGTCATCGAGCCGGTCGATAGAGCAATTCGAGCGCATCCAGGCGGGCAGTGACGTCCTCGAGGGGAACGTCGAGCATTGCGGCAATGGCGCGGACGTCATGCGCACGAATGGTGAGGACTTTGCCGTTGAAGTCGCCGCGCTGGAGTTGGATCATCGCCAAGAATCTCGTCAGCATCTCGGCGCTGGGTCCGGTCATCTCCGACAGGCGCACCAGATCGATGGCCAGTTTGCGCGAACGACTGGACACCGAATCGGGGTCGAGACCGGGGTCGGATTCCTCGAACGGCAGGAGTTGTGCCACCGGAACCGAGTACACATCCGCCAAACGTTGAAGACGGGGCAACGAGATCGCTCGCTCGCCTCGTTCGTAGGCGCCGACGACCGACGCCTTGAACTCCCCCTTCGACACTTCGTCAACTTCGTGCAGAGACAATTTCTTCTGTCGGCGAATCGCTCGTAGGCGCTCTCCCACTCGACGGCTGTAGTCGACATCGGCCGGATCGATCGATTCGTCACCCTTGATGTTCGACATATGGGGGGAACGCGCCATCGTCAAGACTCTACGGCGACCATCACCACTCTCCGTGGTCAGCGATGGCGATCGACGAGGAGGGCACCAGCCACGACTGCAGCGGTTTCGGTGCGCAGAATCCCCCCGGGCAAAGAGACTGTCGGGCGACCGTCGAGTTCGGAATCCGTGAACCCGCCTTCGGGACCGACAGCGACGGCCACCACCGAAGTATCGAGTTCCGCTCCCCCTGGTTCGGCCAACGACACGTGGCCGACGAGTGACACGGCTGAGGCCAACGACGACTGAAGGTCATCCACGCGAGGAAGTACGACCTGTCGGCTCTGCATCGCCGCCTCACGCGCCACCTTGCGCAGACGCTCCACGTTTCGTCGCGCTTTGTCGGGATCCCATTTCACCACCGAGCGTTCGGCAACGAACGGCACGATCCGAGACACTCCCAGTTCGGTGAGTTTCTGCACGACGATTTCGGGTTTGTCGCCTTTTCCCAAAGCGAACAGAACCGTGACGTCGACATCCGAATTCTCGGACTCGACGGTCCCGTCGGCGGTCAGCGAATTTGCTTCAAAGCGGCACGTTCGCCAGTTCCCCCGGCCGTCACTCGCCGTGACCCGCTCTCCATCTCGTAGGCGGAGCACACGAGCGAGATGATGCACATCATCATCGAGCAGCTTCGGGGCGTCGAGATCGTCGACGAACACATGAGCAGCCGAGGATCGGCGCTCGATCATGAGAACGCCGACTTGATGCGTGAGAAGAACCCCTGCTCCTCGGGGGCCACCTCGTCGCCGTTCATCTCGGCCAACTGCCGTAGGAGCACTTTTTCCTCGTCACCCAGCGACGTTGGAACCGCAACGTTCACCGCGATGCGCAGATCTCCTCGACCGCGTCCTTGAAGCCTTGGTACACCGCGACGGGGCAAGGTGAAGACACGGCCCGACTGGGTGCCCGGTGGCACGACGAGGGTCTCGTTGCCGTCGAGAGTTTCGATGTCGAGCGACACGCCAAGGCAGGCCTGGGGGTACGAGACGTCGATCTCGGAGACCAGGTCGCTTCCATCACGTTCGAACGTCTCGTGAGGCGCAACCCGCAGATGCACGTAGAGATCTCCGGCGGCTCCACCTCGAGGGCCAGTGGCGCCACGTCCGGTCAGTCGCAACGTCGAGCCGGTGTCGACACCTGCCGGCACGTCGACTTGGTACGTCTTGTCGGTGACGACACGACCTTCACCCGAGCAGGAGGCGCACGGTGTGGCGATCACTTGACCGAATCCTCGACACCGTTGACAGGCCTGGGTGCTGATCATCTGACCGAGAAGACTCTGCCTCACGCGCTGAACCTGACCCGTTCCGCTGCAGTCGACGCACGTGACCGGCTCGGTGCCCTGTCCGGCTCCACTGCCATCACAGTCGTCGCAGGCCACAGCCGTTCGCACCGTGACCGGCAGAGTCGCTCCGAACACCGCTTGCTCGAAGGCGATGTCGGCGACCACTTCGAGGTCCTGACCCCGCGGTGGACCACTCGGGCCGCGTGAACCGCCGAAGGGACTCCCGCCGAAGAAGGCGTCGAAGATGTCGCCGAGCCCACCTCCGCCACCGAAGAAATCGCCTCCGCCACCTGCACCACCGACACCGGCCTCACCGAAACGGTCGTAACGCGCGCGCGCCTCGGGATCGGACAGGACTTCGTACGCTTGAGCGACCTGCTTGAACCTCTCCTCGGCTTCGCTGTCTCCCGGATTGGCGTCGGGGTGAAGTCGCCGCGCCAACGTTCGGTAGGCCTTTTTGATCTCGTCCGCCGACGAGTCGCGCGACACTCCGAGAATCTCGTAGTAGTCAGCCATGGTTCAGCCTTCGCCGAGTCGACGCCCGAGCCGATCGGAGACGACCTCCACGGTGGCCAGCGCCTGCGGATAGTCCATACGGGTGGGACCGAGGACTCCGACGGTCCCCATCGACTGTCCGTCGACGACGACCGGTGCCACGACCACCGAGCAGTTGGCCAGCGGTTCGACACCGTGCTCGGCTCCGATGGCGACACTCAGGCCACGATCGAGAACGTCCTGCACGAGAGTGACCACCAAGAATTGCTGCTCGAGAGTGTGAAGCACCTGACGCACCACGTCGACCGCGTCGAACGCCGCTGCCATCGACGACACGCCGCCGAGAAAGACCGGATCGTCAGGGCCCTTCGTCCGCAACGCCTCGAGTGCAGAACGGCACAATTCGTCCACGGGCGCGTCACCCGTCGACGGTGGTTGCACTTCGAGCAATTGCCGACCGACTGCTGCCCCCTGTAGAGCAGCGCTAGCAGCCAACAATGTCGATTCGGGGACGTCGTCGAACGTCTCGATCTGTTGACTCTCGACCTGGCCGTTCGACAAGACGGCAACGGCCAAAGTCGCGCGCGGCGACAACGACACGAGCTGAACGGATTTGACGGCCGCTCGTTCGACGGTGGGTCCGAGCACGACCGAGGCGTAGTTCGTGAGTCCGGCGACGAGCTGAGAAGTTCGAGCGAGCAATTCCTCCAAACGACCATGGGCACCGTCGAAGAACTCGCGAACTTGGCCGACTTTCACATCGTCGAGTCGACCGGGCTGAGTGAGGTGATCGACGAAAAATCGATAGCCCTTGTCGGTGGGCACTCGCCCAGCCGACGTGTGGGGCTGAGCGAGATACCCCTCTTGCTCGAGTACCGCCATCTCGTTGCGGACGGTGGCCGACGACACGTGAACCTCGTGGGCCTGAGAGATGTGAGTCGAACCCACGGGCTGCCCCGTGCCGATGTACTCCTGCACGACTGCTCGCAGGATCGCGGTCTTGCGTTCGTCCAGCATTGCGACGATGAGTCTACTCTCCCCGCCTCGTCAGCCTCCGGTGACCGCCTTGTACCGGGCCAGCGCTTCCTCTCGTTCGACCGCGTGGTCGACGATTGGCGGCACGTACCCGAGAGGCACTCCCCCGCCCTTCGACCACGGCGCGTGGATCTGCGAGGTCGCCAAGTCGGCCAACTCGGGAACGAAACGCCTCACATAGTCTCCGGTCGGATCCCACCGCTCACCTTGCGCGACCGGATTGAACACGCGGAAGTAAGGCGCGGCATCGGTTCCCGTTCCTGCCGTCCATTGCCAACCGTGAGAATTGCTCGCCACGTCACCGTCAGCGAGATGGCGCATGAAGTGACGGGCTCCCCATTGCCATGGGAGATGCAGATCCTTCACGAGAAAGCTGGCCACGATCATGCGCACCCGGTTGTGCATCCAACCAGTCGCGAGCAACTCGCGCATTCCGGCATCGACGATCGGATACCCGGTCCGACCCTCGCACCACGCACGGAACCGCTCGACGGCAACTGGACCCTCGTCGTGGACGATGGCATCCATCTTTCGGTTGAGGTTCTGCCACGTGGTGTCCGGGCGATGGAAAAGCACGTCCCCGTAGAACTCACGCCAAGCGATCTCACTCCGAAAAACCTGGTGCGCCTTCGAATCGTCCAGTTCGAGAAGGAGTTGGCGAGGATGAACGAGCCCCCAGCGCAACGCGGTCGACATGCGACTGGTTCCGGCCACTGAAGGGTCGTTTCGACGTTCGTCGTAACCGTCGAGCCCCTCGATCCCACGATCTCGGAACTCCTCCCACTGATTCCACGCTCCCGTTTCGGTGAACGGAGGTAATTCGACGTCGATATCAGGACGCGTGGGACGGCCGGGGCATGTGATCGTGGGCGCACCCAGCCAGTTCGGCGATCTGGGCGCTTCGACCGGCGTCGACCATCCCGCCGACAGCCACCGCTTCGAGAACGGAGTGAAGACGGCATACGGGGTGCCGTCGTCCTTGCGGACGGTTCCCGGATCGACGGCGTAGGGCGAGCCCTCGAATACGAGTCGCCGACCCGCGGCCTCCAGCCGTTCGGCCACCGCACGGTCACGTCGCGCTCCGTAGGGCGCGAAGTCGCGCGCCGTGACGACCGCATCGATCCCGAATTCGTCGCAGAACGACGGGATCACCTCGATCGGATCTCCGTATCGATAGAGAAGTGCTCGTCCCATCGAATCATCGAGAGCATTCAATGCATCGCACATGAACGTCAGGCGCGGCAGTCCGGATCGATCGAACAGATTCGGATCGACCACGAAGAGCGGAACGACTTCGTCGTAGTCGGCCAACGCGCGGACCAGAGCCGGATTGTCGTTGAGGCGCAGGTCCCTCCGGAACCACATGATCGCTCGACTCATACGTCGAGTGTGTCAGTTCGGGCGCGGATCAGAGAGATCGGGGTAGCGGATTCGCAGGGCATTTCCATGAGCGGAAAAACCCTCGACGTCGGAGAGCGTCACGATGCTCGGCGCCAGACGTCTCAGGGCCTCGGAGGAGGCGCGGGCCACTGCCGTTCGCTTCAAGAAGGCATCGACGGTCACGCCGCTCGTCACTCGTGCAGTGCCGTTGGTGGGAAGCGAGGCCGGGCAGCCGATCACGAAATTGGCGGCCGAGAACGGCGTGTCCTGGCCGACCAGTATCTCTCCGGCATGCACCAGCCCGTCGAGAACCCGGGCTTCGTCCGATTCACGAACCACGAGCTGCAAGTGTTCGGGAGCGAACAGGTTCGCCACGTCCACCGCAACTTCCAGATCGTCGACCAGAACCCCACCACCGTTTTCTCCGAGCGATACCGCGGCCGCTCGAGCGCGTTCGGCGGGAAGAATCGCGATCTGAGTCGCGAGTTCCGCATCGACGGCCTCGAGCAACGGAACACTCGTCGTCACGAGAAGTGTGCAACTGTCGGTTCCGTGTTCGGCTTCGATCAGCAGGTCGGCGGCCAGACGACGGGGATCGGCCGAATCATCGGCGATCACCAAGCTCTCGGTGGGGCCGAGGGCCATCTGCGTGGCCGTTCCGTAGCGCTGCACTTCGAGTTGGGCAACGGTCACGGGCCACGAACCGGGACCCAAGATCTTCACGACTCGAGGGATCGTGTCGGTTCCGAATGCGAGAGCGGCAATGCCGGCCGGTCCATTCACTCGGTACACGTTCTCGAGTCCGAGTTCGTCGGCCACGGCCAGTACGACGGCGTCGACCGCGCCACCTGCTCCTGGCTTGGGCGGAACCACCACATGAACTTCGGGGACTCCCGCCACCACGGCCGGACCGCCCAACTGGGCCAGAACACTCGGATAGCTGGCCTTTCCGCTCGGACAGAAGAGACCAGCCGACGCGATGGGCGTCACCTTCTCACCGACCACGAGCCCAGGTTCGCTCTCGAAACTCCAGTCGGCGATTCGCTCACGGAGGGCTTCGTTGAAACGGCGCACATGGTCGACCATGTCGCGAATGGCGAGTCGAACGGAATCGTCGACTTGGGTGCTCGCGCGTTCGCGCTCTTCTCGCGTGACTCGCAAGCCGGCGGGATCGATCTCCACCCCGTCGAAGGTGGCCAGCGCCTCGCACACTGCGAGGTCACCACGTTCTCGTACATCGGCGACGAGACCCGAGATCTGCTCGCGGAGTTGTGGCGACACCGCATGGTTCACATCGCGATCGAGTAGGTCTCGACGGGTCTCCGCATCGAGTTCCGACCACTTCAGGCGACGAAGAACGCTCACGGTCTCACGTTATCGGCGACGACTACGCGGATCTGGTGAGAGTTTTTGACCCGGAAGGTGAAGAATCCGCACCAGAACTCCAGTTGATGGCGTAGAGGGCGGCGGCGAGGGTGATGAAACTCCCGTAAGCGAGTGACCACTCGGCACCCAAGTGATCGGCCACCACTCCGGTGATCGGTCCGCCGATCGGGGTCGATCCGAGAAAAGCCACCGCCGACAGGGCAAGGAGTCGACCTCGCATGTCAGGCGGGCACTTCTGTTGAACGAGTCCATTGAACGAGGCGAGAAAGCCGGCGCCTCCGATACCGAGTGGAATGGCACCGACGAAAGCCCACGGGCCCGAGGGCGCCCAGGCCACCAACGGTCCCGAGGCTCCGAGAAGAGCGACACTCCCGACGAACATACGCGGTGTCGCCTCGCGTCGTGATGCCACGACCAACGAGCCGATCACGCTTCCCACGCTCACCATCGACAAGACCCAACCGAACCAACGATCGTCTCCCCAGCGAACATCGCTCAATTTCGGCAATGACACCGAATAGTTGAAGGCGAATGTGCTCACCACGACGAGAACGACATGGAAACGGCGGAGTTGAGAATCGGCGACCACGAATCGCAAGGCATCGCGCACCGGCGTACCCCCGCGTGCGGCAAACGGGCCGCGATGCAACTTCGTAGGGTCGATCATCACAAGTGAACCGAGGACTGCCACGAACGACAGGCCATTGATCGTGAAACACCACGCAGTGCCAAGTGGTCCGATCAAGGCGGCAGCGAGAGCCGGACCGAACACGCGCGAGCCGGTCATGACCGCCGTATTGAGACTCATGGCATTGCTGATGTCGGACGATGGGACGAGCTCGACCACCAAACCTCGACGGGCCGGATTGTCGAGTGCTCCGGCTACTCCGAGAACGAAGGACAACACGTAGATGGCTCCGACGTTCACCGCTCCCGCGAAGTCGAGCGCGGCAAGCACAAGGGCTTGAGCGGTGAGAGCGCTCTGGGTCAACACGCACATTCGGCGCTTGTCTCGACGATCGGCCAGAGCTCCGGCCCAAGCACCGAGAAAGAGCATCGGTAGGAACTGCAATGCGATCGCCACCCCGAGGCTCGTCGCCTGGCCGGTCAGGCGGTACACCAGGATCGACATGGCCGTCGATTGCAGCCACGTCCCGACGTTGGAAACCATGAGGCCTCCGAAGAACAGACGGGCGTTGCGAGTCCGCAATGAGCGGAAAGTTCCAGCCGATGCCATCGCGTCCGACTCAGTCGTCGAGTTTGAGGGCCGAAATGAAGACGTCTCCCGGGACTTCGACGCGTCCGATCGCCTTCATCTTCTTCTTGCCCTCTTTCTGCTTCTCGAGCAGTTTGCGCTTGCGAGTGATGTCACCGCCATAGCACTTTGCGAGGACGTCCTTTCGCTTGGCCTTGACGGTTTCGCGAGCGATGACCTTGCCTCCGATGGCCGCCTGGATCGGAACGTCGAACATCTGGCGCGGAATGAGCTCGCGCAGTTTCTCGCACATGCGACGTCCGTAGTCGAACGACTTGTCCCGATGAACGATGGTCGAGAAGGCATCGGCTGCCAAACCGTTGAGGAGCAGATCGACTTTCACCAACTGACTCGGCTGATATCCCTCGAGCTCGTAGTCGAGACTTGCGTACCCCTGGGTCCGGCTCTTCATCTGGTCGAAGAAGTCGACGACGACTTCGGCCAACGGGATCTTGTAGTGCAGTTCGACTCGTTCGGGCGACAGGTACTCGAGTTTCGACATGTCACCCCGTCGGGACTGACAGAGCTCCATCAAGGTTCCGGTGTACTCCTTTGGCGTGATGATGCTCACCCGGAAGTAGGGCTCTTCGATGAAGTCGATGCTCTGAGCCGGGGGCAGATCGGCCGGGTTGTCGACGATCACGATCTCACCATTGGTCTTGGTGACGCGGTACTCGACACTTGGCGCCGTCGCGATGAGTGACAGACCGAATTCGCGCTCGAGACGTTCCTTGACGATCTCCATGTGCAACAGGCCCAAGAAGCCGCAGCGAAAGCCGAAACCGAGAGCCCCCGACGTCTCGGGTTCATACGTGATCGAGGCGTCGTTCAACTTCAGTTTCTGCAAACTTTCTCGGAGGTTCTCGAAATCGTCGCCGTCGATCGGGTACAGACCGCAGAAGACCATGGGCTTCGGATCGCGATAACCAGGAAGAGGCTCGACAGCTGGACGGGCCGACATGGTGACCGTCTCACCAGAACGCGCCTCGGCGACGTCCTTGATGCCGGCGATCAGGTAACCGACTTCACCCGGACCGAGTTCGGCGATCGGCGTGGTGACCGGGCGTCGCACCCCGATCTCGATCACTTCGTGTTGGGCCTTCGCCTGCATGAACGACAGCCGTGACCCACTCGCCAAGCGACCATTCATGACGCGAATGGACGACACCACGCCGCGGTACTGGTCGTACTGGCTGTCGAAGATGAGTGCCTGCAAGGGAGCGTCTGCGTCGCCGACCGGCGGCGGTATCCGCTCGCACACCGCATCGAGCAACGAGTCGACCCCCTGACCGGTCTTGGCCGAGATGCGCAAGATGTCGCCGGCCGGAATGCCGAGCACGGTCTCGATCTCCATGGCATAGCGATCGGGATCGGCGGCTGGAAGATCGATCTTGTTGAGGGCGGCCACGATCTCGAGGTCGTTCTCGAGGGCGAGATAGCAGTTGGCCAGGGTCTGCGCTTCGATACCTTGCGCAGCGTCCACCACGAGAACGACTCCCTCGCAGGCGGCGAGCGAACGGCTCACCTCGTATCCGAAGTCGACATGACCAGGGGTGTCGATCAGGTGGAGCGTGTGTCCCTTCCAATCGACCCGCACGTTCTGGGCCTTGATGGTGATTCCTCGCTCGCGCTCCAGATCCATGGAGTCGAGGTATTGCTCGCGCATCTCACGTTTGTCGACGGCTCCGGTGATTTCAAGAATGCGGTCGGAAAGGGTCGACTTGCCGTGGTCGATGTGGGCGATGATCGAGAAGTTGCGAATACGAGAGAGGTCCATGGGGAGTGGCGGGCCTCGTCGAACGATGCCCTCGTCGAGCCTATCTGGCCGCCCTGACCTGGGGTGTTGGATCGAAACCTCGACGCTCGAACCCCGTGAACCCAGTTGGGGTCGCACCTGGGCGCTGGTACCCTTCACCAGCCGTTATCGACGCAATGAGGTTTCCGTGGCCAACATCAAGAGTCAAAAGAAGCGCAATCGCACCAACGCCAAGTCGGCCGAACGCAACAAGGCTGTCAAGAGTGAGTTGAAGACGCGCATGAAGTCGGCTCGAGCCAGCATCGGAACACCCGAGAACGCCGAAGACGTGCGTCTTGCCGTCAAGCGCATCGACATGGCCGCGGCCAAGGGCATCTTGCACAAGAACACTGCCGCCCGTCGCAAGAGCCGCTTGATGAAGAAGATCAATTCCGCCGGCTGACCGTCGGCGACAGACGCGCCAAGCGCGCAATCAAAACGTCCATCACGACGTCCTCATCGAGGCCAGTCCCGCCGCGCAGATCGGCATCGGCTGTCGAGAGAAGTTCGAACGCACGCCTGACTCCGTCGTGACCGATCGCGCGGTACGTGTTGAACGCCTTTTGCGCCGGATACCCCTTCACTCCAACCGCCGCCTCGATTGACTCCTTGGTCGAGAGATCCTCACCGTCCAGCTTCGCCAGACGGCCGTAGTGGTTGTGCAACTGGGCAAGGATCTGCAACGGATGCCGATCCCCCGCCTTCATCATCCGCCGGGCCGCTCGCAGGGCGTCGGCTGCTCGACCACCGTCGATCGCGTCGGTGAGATCCCACGGCAGGACGTCACCCCGTTCGCCGAGGTAGGGACGGAGCATGTCGACCGAGACCCGTTTCGTTCCGTACGTGGCCTTCAAAGTCCGGACCAGACCGTCCAGCCGAGAGGCATCCTCACCGAGCCACTCGATGAGCATCGCTTGCGCCGCCGGCTCGATGTCGAGCTCTCTGACTCGGATCTGCTCGCTCCACCACTCACGTCGATCAGCGGCACGCGTGGGCGGCGACGGATCGATCACTCGACCGCCATTTCCGGTGACCGCCTTCTTCAACGCGTCCGGCACCCGACCCGAACCCCACACGATCACCAAATCGGTGAAGTCGGGCGGATCACCGAGGTAGTCGACGAGAACGCCGACATCGTCGGCGGCCATCGATCCACCGCGATCGATGACGACCACTCGACGTTCGGTGAAGAACGGCGGCGTGCTGGCCGCTTCGGTCGCCCCGGCCATCACGAAGTCACCCTCGAACTCTTCGAGGACCAGAGCGCGATCTTGATCGCCCACCAACTCGCGAACTATCTCGGCGACCTTGTCGGCCACGAGCGCGTCATCGGCTCCGTGGACGAGGTGAACGCTCATACGGAGAGGTTGCCACACCGGTGGGCGTCGGGGCGGTCCGGTACCGACTGGAGACGATGAGCCACATCGGAACGACGATGGCGACCGTTGCATCCATCCACGAGGGAACATCGAGTCGTGAGCCGACACGGGCGACCAGATCGACCCAGCGAACCGCCGTGACGATCGGTGCCATGACGAGGGAAGCCGGTAAGTCGGACAGGAAGGAGGCGACGAGAGTCGCTGGAAGTCCGACGAGCATCGTGAGTCCGGCGATCGGCCCAGCCAGAACGTTGCAGGGAACCGACCAGGCACTCGGCCAGCCGAACACGAGAGCCGACACGGGGAGCACTCCCAACTGGGCACCGATGGTCGGTGAGACGATCGTGGCCAGTCGCCCTCCCCCAAGCCGTCGCTCGACATGCGGGGCGATCACCGCCAGGCCCACGCAACCACCGATCGACAGCCACCATCCGATGTTCCACACGAGAAACGGATCGACGATCACTCCAAGAACGATGGCGAGGCACAAGACGTCGAGCCCTCGTCGCCGCCACTCGAGAAGTGTCCCGATCGACGCCGCCCCAGCCATGAACACCGCTCGAACGACCGAGGGTTCGGCACGGGTCAACACAGCGAACCAGGCCAGGACCACCACCGTCACGACGACACGTGCTCCTCGAGACATTCGTGACACCAAAGGAGACACGATGGCGAGCACGAAAGCCACGTTCTGTCCCGACACAGCAGTCAGGTGGGCCAGACCGCTCTCTCGAAAAGCGGAGATCGTGTCCCATGATTGGAAACGGTCATCACCCACGAGAAATCCGAGCAACAAGGCTCGGTCGTCAGACGGCAGAACTCTCGCTCCGTTCTCCAAGGCATCGCGTACACGGTTGGCGGCGCGATCGAGTCCTCCACCTGAACGCTCCACTCCGAGCGGACGTACATCGACTCGCTCGATGTCGAGTCGACCGGTCACGTGCCGAAGAAGACGACGCCGAGACGACGACGTCTCGATCGAACGTCGGGTTCCGACCACCTCGACCAGCTCCCCCGCCGCCACTCGTGACAAGCGACGACCCACCGACCCGAAGGCGTACGCCTCGAGACGATCGCGACCATCGTCCACCACCACGCGAACTCCTCGCCCACGAAATTCCGGATCGTCGACCACCCGGACCAACCCGTTCACGCGACCGACGATGGGTCGGGACTGAACCGACCATTCCGTCACGCCACGGCCACATCCCACAACGACGAGAACCAGAACGACGAAAGGAAGAACTCGACGTCTCCTCGCCGCCGCCACGACTGCCAGGACGAAAGCGGTGATGCTCGAGAACGAGAGCAACCGAACGTCCACACCACGAACCGGGTGCACCAGAACGTCGGACCACCACACCGACAGCACGACAAGGATGGCCGTGACGAAAAGTGGCGACAGCATGCTGGCTTCGGACTCCGACGAGCCGTACGGTGTTTCCCCGTGGCTGCACCCACCATCGCTCGCCGGATCGTCGTACCCGACGGCCCTCGGTACCACCGCCACATCGTGCGACGGCGCGGACCTGTGGTGTCGATCGCTTCGGCTGCGGCCGTCGCGCTGGTGGCAGCGATCCTGCTCGTCGGCTCCGATTCGGCCTGGCGGGGCGTGCCCGGCTTCGTCCTGGCCATCGTGGCCGTGCCCACTCTTCCGATGACCGGCATTCCCGTGATGGGTGGCGCAACTCGTTGGTTCGTTGCGCTGATCACCAGCGCGGCCCTCTGGTTCGTCATCGGTGCCGTGGCTGCCCGTCGCTCCTCGCGCCGTCCGGCCACCAGTTGGCGGGAGTGGCGACGCGAGTGGTTGCGCCTCGCCGTCGGCATCTGGGCCGGAGCCCTCGTCGGAATCGCGGTCGCCGGAACGCTCCTGTCGGTGAATCTCTGATCACCTGCAGATCAAAAGGTGATCAACCCGCGCCAGGCTGCGATCTTGGCTGGACCGATTCCAGGAACAGAGAGCAGATCCTCCTCGGCAGCGAATCGTCCGATTTCCTCGCGACGCGAGATGATGGCCGCGGCTGTCGACGGTCCGACACCCGGCAGGCGATCGAGTTGTTCAGCGGTCGCCGCGTTCACATCGACGATTGGTGAAGTTGTGTCGTCGGCGCTCAGCGATGATTCGACAACTACTTCTCCGATCGCCGGCAGATACACCTTTTGACCGTCATCGAGTCGTGACGCCAGATTGACGGCATCGGTCGCCGCACGGGCCAAGGGTCCTCCGGCGGCCGACAAGGCGTCGACCACTCTCG
>Ga0136656_1000352_pt1 | contig 15706 bp, 24 predicted proteins | sample CPBDNA_9_FD_94862 | JGI IMG/M metagenome (GOLD analysis project Ga0136656, IMG submission 94862) | Freshwater to marine salinity gradient microbial communities from Chesapeake Bay, USA - CPBay_Sum_15_0.8_DNA (version 2) | ecosystem: Environmental > Aquatic > Marine > Coastal | place: USA...
AAATAATTTTTCTCAATACTTTCTTACAATGAAAGCGATTAGTGATAGGGCAAACGAACTAATGCTTACAGGCCCAGGTCGTGGTTCTGGTGCTGGCTCTCTTGTGTGTTATCTTCTTGGTATTACACAAGCAGACCCTATTCGTTGGGATCTTCAATTTGAGAGGTTTATGAGAACAAATCAAAAGGACTATCCTGATATCGACTATGATGCAGCAGAGGCAGCAAGGTTGAAAGAAACTCTTATCGAAGAGTGGGGCAGTGATAAAGTTGTTCCGATTACAAACTGGAACACACTTCAACTAAAATCTCTTATTAAAGATATTGCTAAATTTTACGATGTTCCTTTCACAGAAGTCAATGCTGTAACAAGCAAGATGATGCATGAAGCTACACCATTGGCTAAACAGCGTCATGGCATTAAGGCAGGTGTTTATACTCCTACCTTTGAAGAAGTGATGGAATTTTCAACCTCTCTACAGGATTTCTTAAATAAGTATCCAGATATCAAAACCCACGTTAATACTCTTTATGGTCAAGTACGTTCTGCATCACGCCATGCTGGTGGCGTTATCATTACTGAAAACGTTGATACTTGTATGCCACTTATCAATAGTGGCGGAACTATTCAAACTCCTTGGGCAGAAGGACAGAACGTTCGTCATTTAGAGCCAATGGGTTTTATCAAATTTGACATTCTTGGTCTTGAAACCTTGGCAATGATTGAGTCGGCTATTTATCATGTGCTCAAGAGACACAAAGGCGTGAAAGAGCCTACATTTGCAGACATTAAAGAATTCTATAATGAAAATCTGCATGTAGACAAGATCGATTTCGATGATAAGAGTGTATATGAGAATATTTTCCATTCTGGTAAATGGGCTGGCGTATTCCAATTCACAGAAGCTGGAGCGCAAAGATTTTGCCAAAAGGCAAAACCAAATAGTATCATCGATATTTCAGCTATTACTTCTATTTATCGTCCTGGACCTCTGGCAGCAGACGTTGATAAAAGCTATGTAGAATCCAAAGAAGAGCCAGATAGAATTAGTTATATTCATCCTCTGGTGAAAGAAGTGACTCAGAGTACATATGGCTATCTCGTTTTTCAAGAGCAGATTGCTAGTATTGCTCACAAGTTAGGCAAAGATCTGTCTCTAGAAGAAGGCAATCAGCTTCGCAAAGTTCTAACAAAGAAAGGGACTGGAAAAGAAGCAAAAGTTAAAGAAGAATTGTTCGCCAAATTTGTCGATGGCTGTGTAGAAAAAGGTATTACTAAGGAGCAAGCAAAATCATTATGGCAAACATTTGAATTCTTCTCTGGATATGGATTTAACAAATCACATGCAGTTTGTTATTCTATCATTTCATTCCAATGTGCTTGGTTGCTGAATTACTATCCAGCCGAATGGATGGCTGCATTCCTAGACAAGACTGCTGATGCGCAAAAAGAAAAAGCTATTAATGTTGCAAAATCCTTTGGTTTTAAGATCAAAGCAATTGATGTTAACACTTCTGGAGATCGCTGGGAAATCAGTGAAGATGGCAAAACTCTTATTCAACCAATGACTTCAATCAAGGGTCTAGGTGATGCCGCTTTCAATGAAATTTCTAATTATCGTCCATTCAATTCGATTGAAGACTTTTTGTTTCATGAGTACATGTCTTACAGCAAGGTCAATAAGAAAGCATTAGATGTTCTCTGTCGTGTAGGTGCCTTGGATGACTTAATGGATGAAAGGTTCAGCGGCCTAAAACATTTCTGGTCAGTTATTGCTGTTGATCGACCACGCAATGAAAAGAAGTTTTTGGAGAATCTAGAAAAGTATTATGAGGAAGGAGATTTTACTGAACAAGAAAAAATCATGTTCCTTACAGATTTAACTGGACTTTTCCCGATCAATAGAGTATTATCACCAGACGTGATGCAGCGTTTAGAGGAGAGGTTCATTAAACCTCTTGGCGAATATGATGAAGAACTAGAATTTGCCTGGTTTATTCCCAGAAATATCGAAGTCAAGAAAACGAAGAATGGTAAGACATATTGGGTTGTTGATGTAATTGATAGCACAAACACAAACAATAAAATTCGCTGTTGGTCTGTAAGAGAAAACGATCAGCTGCTAATCAATCGTCCGTATGTTGCTAGGCTAAGTTATGATGATCAATGGGGCTTCTCTACTCGCTCTATCTCTAGAAACTTTAGATTAATTGGATAAAGGAAAAAAACATGATAAATTATGCAGATATTGTTATTGGGTTATCGTATGGTGACGAAGGGAAAGGAAAGGTCACAAATACCTTCTTGAAAAGAGGCGGATACAGTCATTGTATCAGATTCAACGGTGGTCACAATGCTGGCCACACAATCATGAAGGATAGTAAAAAGATCATAACTCATGTTGTACCTACAGGAGTGGTACAGGGAGTAAAATCTATTATTGGTCCTGGTTGTGTTGTTAGTCCAGCTCTTCTCTCTGAAGAAATTCAAGACCTCAAAAAAAGTGGTCTAGAAGTAAAAGGAAAACTCTTTATTGATAAGAGAGTGAACTTCATAACATCTCAGCATCTAGCGGAAGATGGGAAAGATGAAAAAATTGGGACTACCAAACGAGGCAATGGACCAGCTTATCGAGATAAGTATGCTCGAAAGAATATCCGATTTGGTGACTTCGAACATTGGGATGAAGAAGAGTTTCAATTAATCGACATTTATGAAGAACTACATGAGACAGAAACAGAATCCACTATTCTCATGGAAGGTGCCCAAGCATTTGGTTTAGATATTGATTGGGGCGATTATCCTTATGTTACATCATCACATTGCGGTGTAGCGGGAGCATTACAAAATGGAATCCCAGCTAGTAAGTTACGCAATGTTTACGGTGTATGTAAGGCATACGACACCTATGTAGGGGCCAAAAAATTTGAAGATGAAGATCCAATCTTCTCTAAGATAAGAAAAGTAGGTAACGAGTTTGGTGCAACAACTGGGCGCCCAAGACAGGTAGGTTATTTAGATCTTGACTTGTTGGTAAAATCTGCTAGAATCAATGGGGTGACGCACCTGATCGTCAATAAATTTGATGTTCTAAAAGAACTAGACGTATGGAAAGTAAAAGAAGGCGGGTATGTGAAAGAACTTTCGACCCCAGTTACGTTTACACAATATGTTAATCAAACTTTAATCAAAAAGGTATCGACGCTACGAAATATAGTTTATTCATCGTCTCCAAACGATATTTAGGAGTTTTTATGTCGGCTAATTCAATCAAAGTCAGATCATATGGTACAAAAGCATATATTACACTAAAAGAAATGTTTGATAAAAAGTTAACATCCAGGTATAGAATTGGTTGTGATAGCCTTAATGTAAGAAATAAAACTATATTCATTACCACAATCGTTGGGTTTCATCCAAATCGTCGTGGAGCATTTATATATTATTTGCAAGATGTGAGTCCTAGGATTCAGGATACAGCAAAGCGATTGTGGCTTGAAGTTGAGAAAGCTATTAGCTTGGCAAATATAATCAAAGAAAGACATTCTATAGAAGTAGAAGCAATTGACTTTGACTTAAACACAAAAGAAAAATATATATCAAGTAGATTTGCAACTTCTGCAATAAGTTATGCAAACTCGTATGGTTTTAAAGCATTTTGCAAACCAGATACATTGCTAGCAATATATGCTGCTGACTTTATTAGTCATAGAAAAACTTTAAAAAAGGAAAAGTAAATGCCACTATATGAATACAAGTGCTGTAATTGCCATACCACATTTGAATGGTTAGCAAGACATGGCGATTTGGATGAAAATGGTAAAGCTATTGGTCTTAAATGTCCTTACTGCTTTACCATGGATAAAGATAATTTTGTAAAACAAATTAGCCTAACCAACTTTGAATTAAAAGGCGAAGGCTGGTACAAAGACGGATATTCTTCAAAAAAAGCGAGTGATTAATGAAAAAACTAAAATTTAATGTAATATACGAACTTGATTTTTCAAACTTTACTATACCGTATTGCACAAAAGAGCAAACGCAAGAGATATGTAAAAATGGCTCGTTTATGTCTCATATAAACGAAAGAATCGGAGCCAATATCTACAATATTATTCACCAACAGGCAACCGGTTTTGACTATCCTCTGCAAGAAGGCATTGAAAAACAATTAGATCAAAAAACTTTTACTAAAAAAGGTCTTAAGTTTATGCCATCATATATGATAGGTAAAGGAAGAAAATTTAATAAAGAACAATTCGATCAACATGTTTTGGTGACAGATTATATGATTACTGATATAACTAGTTTTCCAATGATCAGGTTTGTTATCAGAAATGGGATTGAGCTAGCAAAAGATTTTCCAAGAGGCTCTGTTGGTAAATCGAAAATTAAAAAAGTGTTCAAACCAGAATATGAGAGAGTAACCATAAATGAAGAAGAAATCAATACGGAAAATAATGAAGGAGAGAAGAGACGACAAAAAGATTTTCTTGGATCAATTTTATACAAAGAAAGAAATAGTACAAAAGACAGTTCTTCTTACGGATCAGAAATTCAACTTATGCTCTTTTGATTTAATTGTTGAACCATCTGCTGGTTGTGGCTCATTCCTAGATTTGTTACCAACCGATAAGACTATCGGAATTGATTTAGACCCAGCAGATCCACTAGACACTAGAATAATTAAACACGATTATCTTAAGATAGACACAAAAAGAGACTTGACAGGAGAGAAAATACTTGTTATAGGTAATCCTCCATTTGGCAACTTATCTTCTCTTGCTGTAGATTTCTTCAACAAGTCAGCAGAATATGCAACCGTAATAGCATTTATAGTTCCTAGGACATTTAGAAAGCCAGACTTGGTAAAGAGACTAAACGAGAACTTTCATTTAGTAGAAGAAGAGGTTTTGCCAGAAGAAAGTTATTTCTTGCGTGACGGTACAAGTTATAAAGGAGTTCCAACAGTATTTCAAATCTGGGAAACGAGAGAACAAAAAAGAGAACCATCAGTATTGTCAGATACAACTCCAGTTGATTGGGAATGGGTTAAGACACCCGACAAAGCAACACATGCTATAAGAAGAGTTGGTGGACTAGCAGGAAAGATTTTGGATATTAAGCCAGATATATCCAGACCACCAAATTACTTTATAAAGTCTGATAATCCGGACATAAAAAGAAACTTCCAAGAAGTATATGATGAATATTGGAAGAACGAAAACAAAGAATTGAATCCCAAATGGGATACGGCTGGCATTCCATCATTATCACAAAAAGAAATTTGCCACTATTATAATAAATTTTTCAAAGAAAAGGATAAAAAATGATTATTGAATATACAACCCTGCATGAAAACGTTACTTTACCAAAGCGAGCTAATCCAAGTGATGCTGGCCTAGATGTGTGCTTCTCACCAGCAAATTTACAAAGCGTAATTTTACTTCCAGGTGACAGTATGGTATTAGAAACTGGCTTGAAGTTCGGTGTACCACACGGATACATGCTAGAGGTTAAAAATCGTTCAAGTGTAGCCAGCAAGCGAAGTCTTATTGTTGGTGCTTGTGTAATCGACAGTGGATACAATGGAGAAGTCAAAATTAATCTTCATAACATTGGAAACGATACACAGAGAATACAACCAGGAGAGAAGATTGCACAATTGGTCATGATTCCGGTAGTGCATTTTAGGGCATCTCATAGTGGAGACGCACTATATGATGATCCAATCACTATTTCAGCCCGTGGTGCAGGTGGGTTTGGGAGTACTGGTAAATGAAAACACACGATAGACAGGTGCTTTTTAGTAAGAAAAGCGATGAGTGGGCAACACCACAATGGTTGTTTGATGAATTAAATAAGGAGCATGGGTTTACTTTGGATCCTGCTTCTTCTGACGATAATACTAAATGTGTCAAACACTACACTATGGAAGACGATGGATTGACAAAAGACTGGTCAGGCGAAACCGTGTTTATTAATCCACCATATAGTAAATGTTTTGATTGGGTTAAAAAGGCTCATACAGAAGCGGATAAAGGCACAAAGGTTGTCATGCTTCTACCAGCGAGAACAGATACTAAATGGTTTCATTCATTTTGTCTTGACAAGCAGGTAGTTTCTGTGGTATGCTTTATCAAGGGCCGATTGAAGTTTGGAAACCAAACTAATAGCGCTCCGTTTCCCTCCATGATTGTTGTATTTGATAAAAGTGTTGGGATTGATGTTAAATTTTGTGCTAGAGATAATAAATGAAACAAATAAAACCAAAAAAGAAATCTCACAAACAATCGCAAAGAGATCTACAGAGCAAATTAAACATGTTCGATAGACTACCAGAAAACTGCTTGACATGTCTAGAACCTTTTGATAAAAAGAATAAACAACAAGTTCAAAGCTGGTTCGTAGTTGTTAAACAAGAAGAACAAAAGGTTAGGCTTTACTGTCCTGACTGTTGGCAAAAAGCGAAAGATATTGTTGAAGATTTCAAGAAAAAAATAGAGGAAAAAAATGAAACTAGAAGAAGCACTGACATGGGATGACGTTCTTATGGTTCCACAGTACAGTGAAATAAAAAGCAGAAAAGAAGTTGACATTTCATCTGTATTTGGTAAAATACTATTATCGGTACCAGTCATATCATCTCCCATGGATACGATAACAGAAGATGAAATGGTTGTTGAAATGTCGAAAGCAGGTGGGCTTGGTATTATTCATCGCTACAATACTGTCAAAGAGCAGTGTGATATTGTGAGAGATGCTAAAATGAATGGCGCTCTTTATATTGGCGCAGCTGTCGGTGTAACTGGAGACTTCGAAGAACGAACTAGAGAATTAATAGAGGCTGGTGTAGATTTGATTTGTATTGATGTTGCTCACGGAGATCATATTCTAACCAAAGCAGCCATTGAAAAAATTAAGCCTTTATTGCAAGAAAGAAGCGTTCATCTCATGGCAGGTAATATCGCTACAGGAAACGCTCTTCTTAACTTAGCTGACTGGGGTGTAGACAGTGTTCGTATTGGTATTGGTGGTGGTTCTATTTGTTCAACCCGTATTCAAACCGGTCACGGTATTCCTAATCTAACAGCTTTGGTTGATTGCGTCGAAACATGGAACAGGGTAAGACCAGATAAAAAACGACCGATGCTTGTTATTGATGGCGGCATAAAGAATGCAGGAGATATGGTAAAAGCTTTTGCATTGGGCGCCGATGCTATTATGTGTGGTTCTATATTGGCCGGAACAGATGAAACACCAGGTGAAGTGCTAGATGTAAACGGTAAAAAAGTAAAACAATACCGTGGTATGGCCTCTCGCGAAGCACAAAACAGTTGGAGAGGCACCAGTTCAGCACCAGAAGGCATTAGTGCAGTAATTCCACACAAAGGTTCGGTGACAGAGATTATGGAAGATCTTGCAGGAAATATCCGTTCAGGGTTTTCATACAGCGGCGCCAAAAATTTGTGTGATTTAAGAGAAAATGCCCAGTTTATTCGGCAAACAGGGGCAGGAATGGTAGAAAGCTCTACTCATATACTTAACAGGAGATAAAATGAAAACGACTTTATTTGGATTAGCATTATTGATGGGCCTAGCAGCATTATTGCTGTTAACTTCAGAACAAAGAGTCTCTCAATTAGAGACATATGTATCGGATGTTTTAGAGGTTGATTTATCGGGTACAGGTGAAGAAGATGGAGGTCTACTAGATGGAGGATGATACTCATATAGTACCAAATCCGCATGTAGATACCGAGAGAAAAGGTAGAAGGATAAATCTATTGATTCCAGATCAAACCTATATGGAGCTATTAATTAAGATAAGACATGAAAACTTAAATTGGAAAAAGTTTTTTACTTATCTGATAGATGGCTTCATACAGGATGACCCAAATATAATGGAATTCATAGATGGCCAAATGGCAAACCAAAGAGCGAAAAAAAGGACAAAAGTCCTTCAAATGGAAAGAAAGAAAGTAAAAGAAACCATATCAGTATTTGGCTTAGACGAACAAGACATAGATAATATATATGATATGCTAGAGGAAGAATTTGATCCATGAAAGAAAAACATAATAACAATATTAAGCTAAAAGAATGTTCACAAAAATGTTTAGACAGTAATAGTGATTGTAAGTCAGAAACATGCGAATATTGGATTAATTTTCGAGAAGATAACAATTGCGATTTAATATCGATAAAAAGACATGGCCAATTAACTTTGAGGCAAGTCGGAGAAAGATTGGGCATATCATATGTACGTGTTAAACAAATTGAAGATGCTGCCATAAAAAAAATAAAAAATAGTTCTACATTAGAGATATTAGAAGACTAATTATATAAGGCTATTTATGGGGTGTATATGACATGGAAATTGAGAATGCTACGGTATTAGGGTTAGTAATTATTGTTATCGGTGCAGCAGTAAAAGAATTATTTGGTTGGATAAGCAAAAAGAATATCCAAAGTTCAGAAACTCGATTCGAAAACATGAAAAAAACTTTAGATTCAGTAGAATCGAAACTATCTAAAATTGAAGAAAAAATTGATGATTTAGCTAAAGATGCCGAGGAAATGTATGATTGGCATAATAAAAGCGATCAAGATGGTGTTAAAGTTTGGTACGTAAGACAATCACTAGAAAATGCCCTTCGTGATAATGCAAAAGCTACGGAAGCTATTGCCAAAAACATTGAACTACAAACCAGATTGTTAGAAGAAATGATACAAACACAAAGAGTCGTCTCTAAAGAGCAGTCAGAAATAATGAGAAGCCTCAGAGACATTGAAAAATCTTTGGATGATAAATAAAATAAGGTATTTTTAAAAAATAAGAACTATTTATTGATAAACCACGTATTTTAAAGGAGTATATATACAATGGCTAAGAAATTATTGGAAGAAAACACAGTTCGCAGATTCATGAAAATCGCTGGACTACAACCTCTCAGCGAGAACTTCGTTCAAGAAGCTTATATGGACGAAGAAGATGAAGATCCAACAGACGAAGCTTCTGCAGAAGATGAAATGGCAGACGATGCTGAAATGATGCCAGAACCAGAAGAAGCTCCAGCTGGTGAATTAGAGGCTCCAGAAGCCGAAGAAGATGAAGCAGAAATGGAAGTCGAATTAAGCGACGTAGATTCTAAAGTAGCTGACGCTTTAGCTTCATTGGTTGATGCATTTACTGAACTAGGCGTAGAAGGTCTTTCTGTAGAAACCGATGAAGAAGAAGATGAAATGGATGAGCCAGAAGCCGAAATGGATGAACCAATGGATGAACCAATGGATGAGCCAGAAGCCGAAATGGATGAGCCAATGGAAGAAGCTAAGAGAAAAGACAAGAAAGACGATAAAGCCAAGAAAGATCCAGAAGAAGAAGATGAAGAAGACGAAGATATGAAGAAAGAATCTTTAGCTGAATCAAAAAGAAAACTCAAAGAAGAACTAGTAGAACAAGTTGCAAAACGTGTCGCTGCTAGATTGAAAGCCCTCAAGTAAAACCCCGTAAAAAACCACTTGACAGATACGCTCCCATATGTTATACTCCTTCAGGAAGGTCGTTTCACCGGCCTTCCTGTTTTTATATGTAAGGAGATCAAATTGACAAGCGCATCTTTTTGGAAAATCGAAAGCAATAAGTATGCATTCCAGTTCAATCATGTAAAACCAAAGGATAGAAAAGTTATCTTTACTCTATTCAAGGGCTGGGAAACAACCGCATCTGGATTTCATAAAAATGGTACCGAGTTATTTATCTTCTCCAAATCTTTGTTGGAAGATGAAAGCATTTATAAATTCGCCAAAAATATTCCATTTCCAACATCGGAACAAAAGAAGGATGGTACCATGAAGCCCGTTAAAAACGGGAGAAATAAAGCCTTGACAAAAAGTAAAAAATCTGCTACAATAAGGAAGCAACGCACTTGTTCTTTGTGTGGTCAAAAAGGTCACAATAGTAGGACTTGCAAAGCGTGACTTATCGCAACAAAACTTATGAAGTTGGTGATTTGGTTGAAGCTGTATGGGTAGATAGTAATATGATGCCTGTGCTAACAGGCATCGTTGTTGATCTTCCAGAAGCATGGAAAGGTAAAAAAGCAAATGTCCTATGGAACGAAATTGGAATAAGATTGGAATGGATATCGGATATTAAAGTCATAAATGAATATTGAAATAGGCTCTCTTGTATCTTTGAGAAGAGAAAATGATATTGGCATTGTTCTGAAAATAATAGAACTAGATGGCGCCTATGGTGATTTATTCGCTCAAGTATATTGGCAAACAAAATATAAAACAAGATTAGAATTTGTTGGTGATTTAAGAGTATTAAGCGATTAAGAAAAGGAGAACACTATGAACAAAATTAGTCGTCGAAACCCGCAGAAAAAGATCTCAGAAGAGACACAAGAGAAATTGGAAGCAGATCTACCGGAGAAGCAAGATTTTGTTCTTGATGTACCTGGTATGAGGTTTGTAACTCTATACGGTGACTTAGAAGAAAAGAAGGCTGTTGAAATTATCACAGAATTTCATGGCTATGTTGATATGAAACAATCTCTCGAAGAGCAAGTAAAACAAGTACCGGCAAAAGCAAGAAAGCAAGTAGAAAAGAATTTAGCATATGCAGAGCCTGTTAAGTTTTTGATTTCTACATTCGGTGGAAGTGCAGTAGATATGTTTGGTATTTACGATACAATGACTATGGTTAAAGACCATATGGAAATCCATACAGTTGGTAGCGGTAAAGTAATGAGTGCTGGTGTCTTGTTGTTGGCAGCAGGAACAAAGGGCAAACGACTGATTGGCAGGAATTGCCGTGTAATGGTCCATAGTGTTATCGGTGGAGCGCATGGGCCAATGCACGATATTCAGAACGAGGTTGAAGAAATCCTGCAAACACAGACTCAGTACATTGAATGTCTTGCAAATGAAACAAAATTGACAGTTTCTCGCTTAAACAAACTATTTAGTGAAAAGCGCAATATTTATTTGAGTGCAGAAGAAGCAGTCAAGTTTGGTATTGCTGATAAAATTCTATAAGGCAGGTGTTAGTAATGAATTTAACTGTTGATGAGTTATTTAAACTCTTTGAAGAAGTGGAGAAAAGCGGAATCCTTTTGGAAGAACCACGGAGAGCTATGGAGCAGCTTAGTGTAACCTATGATGGGATTCCAGAAATTCCTATTGCTGAGTTACCCTGGGCAAAAATGGATTCTAATGATGAAGGCGTAAGAGTATCAAGACAACAGATTCAGCAGTTTTTACAGAACATTACTGGTGAAGATTTATATGATAAAATCGACTCAATCAATAAGGTAATGAATGGAGATCCAGAGGAATTAATTGCTTCGGGTCAATTCGGTAAAGAACGTGGAGATATTATTGGCAATACAATATCTTATCTTGTCTTCCTAAAGACTCTTACTAATCTTATCAGTAACTTTAATGCTTCATCTGCTGGCTTCAGCTTTGAAGCATTCTTGGGTGTATTATTGGGTGGTGGACAGATTGCTACTGGACAAGCTACAATTGCTGATCTAAAAGATAAAGCGGAAACGCCAATCAGTCTCAAACTTTATCAAGAGAAAGCACCAAAGGCTGGTGGCTCTTGGACAGATTTGGTTGGTGACTTAACAAGATCTCCAAATATGATGCAATATGTTGTAGTAACAAAAGACCTTCAAGGTGAAGGTAGTAATTTACAGGGTGTACTGAAATTTTATAGATTTAATTTAACATTGCAGAACATTGTTGATGTCATGTACAATACTGGAACTAACAAGGAGTTGGTAGCGATCCCACGAGCTGTATTTGCAAATAAAAATTTATTAAAAATTGAAGAAGTACCTAGACTACCAAATAAATTTGAGAAAAAGCTAGCTTTTGACGATTTATTCGACCAAGAATTGGGAGGACAGGGTTGGTCCGAAGATTTCAAAGAACAGTTCCCATATCAAGATTTTGATGAAATACTGAAGAAAAAACCTTCCGCGACCCTTTTGAGAAGAAATAAGAATGGTTCACTAGCGCAAAGTGCATTCCTAAAAGCTATTCTTAGAACAATGGAAAACATTGGTGAAGAAATTGATTCTGAAAATATAGAACAAATTGGCGAACCACTTGAAAAAGTTCTTAGACTCTATAGAGATTCTATGGCGGCAAAAGAGAAGCAAGTGTTTGATGTATTTAAGAACATAAAAGAAGACTATGTCGCAGAATATAGAGGGAAAACAATTAAGCAATTCTACGATAGTCTAAGCGATGATGAAAAAACTAAAATGCTATATTTTACTTTTGGCTATAGGAAGACACAGCAATTTGATATATACAAGAAATCTATTTACAATATAAATAAAACCACAAGTAAAACAGATATTCTTCCAAAAAAACAACAAGAATTTGGTCCAATGATTGGTCAGGTAATAATCGGTAGAGAGAATGTTCAAGCTATCATGAATAAATTAACTCAACATATTAATACAAATGTATTTGAGATTTTCCAAGCACTTAAATCTCTTACTGGTAATCTTCAGGCATATTTTGCTGAAGGTCTGAAAGATAACACAAAAGCCTCAGAAGCTATTGTATCTTCCAAGGCAATTACTAAGAAAACTCAAGAAGTACAAAAAGGAAAATAATCTCTTTACATTTCCAAAATAGTGATTATAATAGCCAGACAAGAAAGGAATGGTATGGCTAAACTTTATGATGATCATGCATCGCTCAATGAAAAGATATTGAGCGGTGTAACTAAACTCGCAAACAATGTAAAAACAACAATGGGTCCAAGAGGAAGAAATGTAATTCTTCACCAAAAGGGTAGGAATCCCATTGTAACAAAAGATGGCGTAAGTGTTGCTCGATTTGTTGATTTCCAAGATCCATTTGAAAATGTCGGAGCACAGATTGTAAAACAAGCAGCGGAACAAACTAATATTCTTGCAGGAGATGGTACAACAACTGCGACAGTATTGTCATATTCTATTGTTAAGAACGCACAACCTTATCTAGCTGCTGGTATATCACCAGTCGATCTAAAACGTGGTATTGATAAAGCAGTAGATCATGTTGTTGATAAATTAAAACAAACAGCAAGACCAGTTGAAAGTGAACAGGAAGTCAAGATGGTTGCGACTATCTCTGCTAATGGTGACGAAAGCATTGGAAAACTTATTTCTCGTGCTGTTGATGCTGTTGGCAAAGATGGTAGTATTATAGTGCAAGAAGCTAAATCAATGAATACAACACTTGATTTGATTGAAGGCTTCCGTTTTGATAATGGATATATTTCGTCCCAGTTTATTACAAACGAACGCAAAGGGACAATGGAATATAACGAACCATACTTTCTTGTAACAGACCAGCGTATTGATAATATCGAACAATTGATGCCAGCACTAGAGTTGGTTGCTCGTGAAAATAAGCCTCTTGTTATTGTAGCAGAAGAGGTAGAAGGTCAAGCACTAGCTGCACTTATTGCCAATACACTAAGAGGCAGTCTTGCAGTAGCAGCAGTTAAAGCACCTCGTTATGGTGATGAAAGAAGAAATATTCTTTCTGATTTGGCAGTATCAGTTGGAGCTAAGTTCTTTACTCGTTTAGCAGGTGAAGATATACGCAATGTTAAGTTGGTTGACTTTGGTAAATCAAAGAGTATTGAGTGTACAAAGACACATACTGTAGTAATGGGAGGCAAAGGTTCTCAGGAAGAAATCGATAAGAGAACTGAATCTCTTAAAGTTGAATTAAAACAAACCGAAGATATTAAAGAGTGTGAAAGAATCCAGCAACGTATCTCTCGTTTGGCAAGTGGTATTGCTGTTATCAATATTGGTGCTGCCACAGAAGTAGAAATGATTGAGAAGAAACACCGTGTAGAAGATGCTCTGGAAGCTGTTAAATCGGCTTTGGACGAAGGTATTGTTCCTGGTGGTGGTTGCACCCTATTCCGTGTTTCAAGTGAGTGTGAGGCTCTTGTAGATGAGCAGGATGAATTATACCGATTTGGTTTCAGACTATTGTTACAAGCATGTAAAGAGCCTTTACGTACAATAACTACCAATGCAGGTGGTCGTCCTGATCTGGTAGAGATGAAAGTAGTTGACAGTCCATCTGATTCGTGTTATGATGCTGTGAGAGAGAAGATCGTCAATGCTTATGAAATGGGTATCCTTGATCCTGTAAAGGTAACAAGAACAGCCCTGCAAAATGCTGCAAGTGCAGCAGGAACACTAATAACAACCGATCATGCAATAGTGGAGGAATAATATGGCAATGGTAAAATTAACTTTTTCAGTAGATCTAGAAGAAGTTCCAGAAGAAATTGGTAAAACACTAGAATCAATAACTACTAATTTACAACAAGTAACATCTGATTTGACAGTTGCTTCAAATAGTTTATTAATGAGTGAGCCTGACGTAAAGAGTGCTCTAGCTAAAATAGAATTTGCAAGTAAGTTTATTGAAAAATTAGATGTTAAATTAAAAGATTGTAATTCAATATTAACAGGCTATACTAATATAGTAGCACAATCTAATGCTCCTGTTGAATTACAATCAGATCCATCAGAACAACCAGGAGAACCTTCTTCTAAAAAGAAAGCAAGTAAATAACATGTATGTCGTTTAATAATGAATATAATATAGGTGATTTAGTGTGGATACCTGCTTATACAGATTTAATGTATAACTTTTCACATGACTTTGAAGGACATCCATGGAAATCAATAGTAAAGAAAGAGCCTGTGTATGGCTTGATTATCGAGAAAGCAAAAGCTGTATCAAAAGTTCTGGTTGGTTCAGAAATTTATTATGTAAAAAACGAGGAAGTATTCGGAGAAAATAATGATAATAAGTCTTGAAGAAGTAATCAAAAGTACAAAAATTACAGAAGATAATAATGGTCGCAAAGTTTTTCGTGATTCATATACCACACAAGAAATTTTGGTAAATAGTGATAATATAGTAAGTGTAAGGCCGGTAGATAGATCATTCTGGATGAAACTTAATGAAAGTGGAAATGGATCTGGGTTTACCGGTTTGGAATTTTGTTCTGTATATCTGAATAAGGGTGGAGTTAATTCCACGGATATTGTAGTAGTTGGTAGTCCTAAAGAAATTATGGGAAAACTGAATAAAAAGGTATTATTGAATGACTGAAGGATTAAAAATTGAAAGATTTCAGCTCTTTGTATTAACAGGATGTCCCTTTTGTAAAAAGGCATCAAACTTATTAGAAAAGCATGGAGCAAAATTTTCGATTGTTGTAATGGACAAGGACCAAGAACTACTAGACATAGTAAAAAATAATTATGGACATGGAACCGTGCCTATTGTTGTTGGATATATAGATGATACTCAACACATGTTAATTGGTGGGTTTACAGAACTAGAAAAGTTTTTTCAAGTAGACAAAAAGCCAGATACGAATTTTGTAAAATATAAGAGTGTTTTAACAAGAACTGAAAACTTTCACCAAAATTGTCAGAAAGACAAAAACGAAAGTGGAACCTAAATTTGAAGTAGGTGATTTGGTAAGTATAAAATCTTATCTTTACCTTGAGCAAACATCACAAATAGGACTAATAATAGGAACTCCTAATGTTTATGGAGTATATCCAGTTATGTGTCAGCAAACCTTAAAACAAAGATATTTTAGTACAAGTGAATTGGAGAAACTAGATGATTAGTTGTGATC
>Ga0136656_1000357_pt1 | contig 15523 bp, 11 predicted proteins | sample CPBDNA_9_FD_94862 | JGI IMG/M metagenome (GOLD analysis project Ga0136656, IMG submission 94862) | Freshwater to marine salinity gradient microbial communities from Chesapeake Bay, USA - CPBay_Sum_15_0.8_DNA (version 2) | ecosystem: Environmental > Aquatic > Marine > Coastal | place: USA...
GTTTTACTAGCATCTCCACCTGCTGTCATATATAGATATCCTTGTAATACTATTATCACAAAGAATACTGTACCCAAAAGTCCTAATACCCATCTAATGATATTAGCTATATATCCAATTAAAGTGCCTGTAGTATTAAGACCTGAACCAGCAGTACCAAATGTAGTTAATCCATCTGCCAATCCTGTGGGATTAGTACCTCCTGCCCCTGTACCAGTGGTAGGTGTAGCAGCAGGACCAGTGGTAGATGTAGCAGGCCTAGCTGAAGCTGGAGCATCATCTACACAACTACCCCTAGTGTCTGTTGCAATAGCTTTGACACAAACTGTATTTCCAGTACAAGCAGGACTACAATTAGTAGCTGTCTCTCTACAATCTAAATTACCATCGTCTTTTCTGATACATTGTTGACCTTGAGGACAACTAGCTGGACATTGAGTTGTAGATAATTGTGCATTAGTAATGTTCACATTTCCTAAAAAGAAAAACACTAGACATAAACTGATTGTATATAGATATTTCATATTGTTAATTTATTATATTTATTATTATATCATCTTTTGATTAATTTCCAAATAAATACTCCTACTCCTGCTACTAGAAACAATATTCCTCCTACCAGAAGTATTATATTGGAGTTATTGGAGCTAGTTTCTGATTCGACTGATGGTTCTGGAGTGGGAGTATTGGTAGACAATAAAATAGCTCCAGCCTCATCTCTAATCACTCCATTTTGAGCTTGTAATGTGCGGGTTGTCTCTTCGGAAAACTGAATATTATCTCCTATACAATCTGAAATACAGGTATTAGCGTCCTCTCCTTTTTCATATTCACAGATATTGTTCTGATTACAGGTACTTGTTCCTGATACATCAATATTTAATCCCTTTCCATTCTGACTTTTAATATTAATTGATTTAACATGAGGGAAATAATCTACATTTATTACAAATGATCCTTCAGTATAGGGATATACCAAAGTTTGAGGGAAAGTGTATTTATAAGCTTCCAAATTTACTTGAAAGTTATTATCTACAGGAAGTAAAGCCCTCCTATCAAAAGTAATTGTATCTTCTGTATCTACTAATTGTACAGGGTCTGATACAAATCTGTCTAAGCGAATTTCATCTGAATTTTTATCATAAAATAGTGAAATCTGGTAACTTTTAGCGTTTACTAAAGCTGGAGTTATTACCAAAAGTAATATTATAGTAGGTATTAATTTCATATAAGTATAGTTAATTATGGACAAGTATCCGCGTCTAATTGTTTGCAAAAGGAAGCAAAGTTAGGTTGAGCTCTAGTAAAATTATTTCGTTGTCCGTATCTCGTATTACCTAACCCTGGTACAGTTCGGTTACAATCTGCACAACCAGGGATTGGAGTCCATTGACATGCACCATTAAATGAACAAGTATCTCTTTGTCCACTACTTGCAAAAGAATCACAAGTTGTTAATCCTTCCCGCCTCAAATAACCCGCCACAGCTCTATCTTGATTAGACGGAGATCTAACATTTGGATCAACATTAGCAGCTGCTGCCCAATTTCTCCATGTACTTGGGATCATTTGAAATCTGCCAAAAGCCCCAGAATCTGATCTCTGGCCTAACTGATACCCTGAAGCAGCACCTGCATTAGCTTCATAATAAGATATAGCTCTCATAACAGCTGATAATTCTCCTGTTATACTTGTATCATCTAAACATGCCACATTTGCTACACCTGTAGAGGAACTACCTCCTTGGGATGATGGGGATGCTGGGGTAGTTCCACCTCCCTGTCCATTATCATTAAAGGTGCTACTATTATCACATCTTACTCTAAAGATTTGTCCGTCTTGAAAGTCCAATACTGCTGAAAAATTAGCTGTCTGAAATCCTAATGCTGCTAATACAAAACTAAATAATAAAAAGCTTGCCATTACTAGTAGTAATCCTATAACTGCATTCGTTATTATACTATACCCCTCACTAACTCTTCCTGAATTACCTGCTGATGTTAATACATATATCCCTCCTATAACTATACTAAGTACTGCTAATGCTGCTAATATACCTAAGGCAAAATTGAATACATCTCTTATTAATATAAATATATCACATATTGTACAATCTCTACTGACTCCACATTTTACTAATCCTGTCTCTGAACCTGCTGTCCCACCAAAAGTAGTTTGCGCTGCTACAAAAGAAATATTAGATATTAATATACTCAATAGCAATAATATCCCTATTATTATTGTATGTGTTTTTTTTAAACTTAAACTTTTCATTTTGCAAAGTTATTAGCTAATTCTTGAATTTCAGACTGCGCTCGAGATATTGCAGCGGAAGAACTCAATTTACCTAAATTGACATTATTTATAGCTTCAATCAAAATCCTATCTACTGTATTATTGTCTGGTTGTCTCCAAGTTTTTGCTTGTAAAATTTGTTGTACAAAGACTCCATAGTCTAAATCCTGAGATTGTATTTCTATTAGATCTCTTCTGGGAGTTGGTCTTCTGGTACTAAGAAAGTATTGTTGAGATTGCTCTTTCTCAGTTATAAATTTTAAGAAGGTATAAGATTCATTTGTATATTTAGATTGAGTACTAACCCCGTATCCCCAATAATTAACATAGTTAGCAAGTCCTGAATCTAAAGATACTTGTGGTAATGGGGCTACTGCAAAGTTAAGTCTAGGAGCTTTAGCTTTAATAGCTTCTACCTGATATGAGTATCCTATCATCATAGCTACTTCTCTTTCATAAAAGGCATCTATTGAATTATTAAGTGTTGAATTCCATGTATATACTGTCTTTCTTGGATTAGAGAAATCTGTATAATATTCCATAGCTAACTCAGCTGGATTTATATTTTGGCCACTCTGCGACATACCTTGTGTAAAAGTAATATTGGTATAATCATTTGGATTAGTCATCTGAGCTCCTGCCTGTATCATCAATACCGCCAATAAATCTGGGGATCTATTAATATTTGCTCCGCCACCTAAGGCAATTCCTGATTGTATAAAATTACCAAATTGATCTATTTTAGTCAATCTAGGCATAAGATTCTGTACTTCTTGCCAAGTACTAGGAGGATTCACTATACCAGCATCATTGAAGGCATCTTTATTGTAGAATAGGGATAAAGTATCTGTATAAAGAGGCACTCCATACACTTTCCCATCTACTATAAAGTCTTCATTCACTACATCTACAAATCTTTCCTTATATTCTTTTAATGTCATAACATATTCTGGCATTGGAGCTAATTTGTTTTTATGTTTACTATACCAAGTATGATGCATTGTAAATATATCTGGGCCCCTATTCTCAGCTAATGCATTTACTAGCTCAGCCTCGTATTCCTGCGGGGTAAGCTTAGTATACGTTATCTCAATATTACTATATTGTTTGTTGAATTCTTGGATATATTGTCTCATCAAGTCACTATCATCCCATAATCCCCAAATTGTTAGTTCTGCTGGTTGTAATTTTTTATCTTTTCCTCTTGGATCAAACCCTAATGCATTCGCTAACATTAATACAATCATAGCTGATATCAATACACCTGCCGCTATTATAACTTTACGATTTTTGACAAAAGAATCTAATGAAGTATTTTTAGCCATAGTTATAATTTATTAAATATGTAGCCATAATGATATTTACCAGCTTCAACTCTATAATCTACTTCAAAGCCATTATTTTGAATTAAAGAAATTAATTCTCGCTCTGGTAAGCGTAAATTCTGTGGGGGGCCTATAGGGCTACTCATGCTCCATTCAATCATAGCTAATTTTCCAGTATCTTTGAGTACTCTATAAGCTTCCTGAATTAGCTTCTTTTTATTACTAACTTGAAACATAATATTATGAATCATTACCAAATCGACTGATTCTTGTGGTAAATTAGATCCTGAATCACATTCTATATTAGCTAAAATTAATTCTATATTAGTAATCCCCTTAATCTTATATCTACTCCTCAATGACTGATGTGCTGATTCCAGAACATCAATAGCATAAACTTTACCATTATTAGAGACTACCTCAGCAATAGCAATAGAGAAATCTCCGGCTCCACTTCCAAAGTCAGCAATATGACTATTCGATGAAACTTTAAATTGCTCTACTATTTCACGTGGGGATAAGAATCTCTTAGATTGATTTAACATAATTTATTTTAATTTTGGATACAACTTAAGTATAAAAGATTTTATGAAAATAGTCAAATAATATTATTATTCTTCTTCGACTTCATCTTCTGTTGTCACTGCAATAGATGCAATAGTATCATCTTTAGTTAATCGCATAATTTTCACTCCTTGTGTATCACGAGACAAAGTTGGGATATCTTTTTGAATATTTAATTTTATTATATTACCTCCTAATGATATGGCGATTAATTCCTTACTCTCAGTAGTAACTACTTGTGCTCCTATAACTGGACCTGTTTTAGCGGTTACTTTAGAAACCTTAACTCCACCACCACCTCTTTTTTGTACTTTATAGTGACTTAATTTACTCTTTTTACCATAACCATAAGATGTAGCAATCACTAGCAAACCCTGCTCATCCCCTGATCTAATGGTTTGCATAGATAAAACTGTATCATCAGGTTTAAGTGTTATGGCTTTGACTCCAGCTGCAGTTCTACCCATTGCTCTTAATTCTTCTTGAGGGAATCTAATAGCTTTACCTTGAGTTGTAAATAACATAATATCATCATCAAGACAAGTACCTGTAGCTTGTATTAAAGTATCATTATCTTTAAGGTTAATAGCTATAATACCTCCTTTTCTAACATTGGCATAAACTGACATTGCACTTTTTTTGATAATTCCTAATTTAGTTACAATAGAGATAAAGCTATCTGGAGAATCTTCAGTTGGTAAAATAGATTGAATTTTCTCCTGCTTGGATAACTCTAAAAAGTTTACAATTGATTGACCTTTAGCTATCCTAGATCCTTGTGGTATTTCATAGGCTTTTAACTTCAAGACTCTACCATTATTGGTAAATAGTAATAATTTAGAATGAGTAGTAGTATGTAAAAATATGGAAACAGAATCATCTTCTCTTGTTTTTACTCCAGATATTCCAACCCCACCACGTCTTTGAGAACGGTATTCTTTCGGGTCTACTCTTTTAATATATCCATCTCTAGTCAAAATTATAATAGTATCTTCATTTGGGATAAAATCTGTCTCCTTAAAATCTCCTAAGTCTTCTTTGAATACTCTAGTTTTTCTCTCATCACCATATTGATCAGAAACTTCTTGTAAATCATTTTTAATAATTGCAAAAATTCTCTCTTCTGAGGCTAAAATCGCTTCTAATTCCTGAATCAATAATACTAACTGAGCTAATTCATCCAGAATCTTCTGTCTCTCCAAACCTGCCAGAGTCTGTAATCGCATATCCAGAATTGCCTGAGCTTGTAGTAGGCTAAATTCAAATCTTTTAATCAAATTAACTTTCGCAATTTCCTTACTTTCAGAACCTCTAATAATACTAATTACTTCATCTATAAAGTCTAAAGCTTTTTTGAGTCCTTCTAAAATATGAGCTCGGTCTTTAGCTTGCTGTAATTCGAATTCTGTTTTCCTGATAACTACCTCTTTACGGTGAGCAATATAATACTGTAATGCTTGTTTAAGGGATAAAGTTTTGGGCTCTATACCATCACAAAGTGCCAACATATTAACATGATAAGTTTTTTGTAAATCAGTAAGCTTGTAAAGTTTATTTAATACTTTTTGTGGATAAGCATCAGATTTCAATTCAATTACTATTCTAACTTGTTTAGATGATTCATCTCTAATATCTCTAATACCATCTAATTTTTTATCCCGTACCATATTGGCCATTTTCTCAATCAAAGTGGCTTTATTAGTCTGATAAGTCATCTCAGAAACTATTATATCAAAAGAATTGCTCTTTTTAGCTCTCTCTACTATCTCCGCCTTAGCTCTAGTTACCAAAGGGCCTCGTCCTGTAGCATAAACTTGTCTTATATTATCTATATTATATAATTCTCCACCAGTAGGAAAATCTGGACCTTTAACAAATTTTAATAATTCTTCAATAGTTATTTCTGGATTTTCAATCAAAGCAATAGTAGCACCTATCACTTCTTTCAAGTTATGTGGGGGGATATTGGTCGCCATACCTACGGCAATTCCAGTCCCTCCATTAATAAGTAAATTTGGAACTCTAGCTGGAAGAACACTAGGTTCATTACGACTACCATCGTAATTAGGATTAAAATTAACGGTATTCTTATCTATGTCAAGCAACATTTCTCTCGTTATCTTGGCCATCTTGGCCTCCGTATATCGCATAGCCGCTGCTGAATCTCCGTCCATAGATCCAAAGTTTCCCTGTCCATTGACTAGTGTATATCTAAGAGAAAAATCTTGAGCCATTCTAACTAACGAATCGTATACAGCTGTATCTCCATGAGGATGATATTTACCTAATACATCTCCGACTATTTTAGCAGACTTGCTAAACTTTGCCTCAGGCCTTAATCCAAGCTCATGCATAGCATATAAAATTCTTCTATGTACTGGTTTTAAGCCATCTCTGACATCTGGTAAAGCTCTATCTATAATCACACTCATTGAGTAGTCAATATAAGCATTTTCCATCTCAGAGACAATATCAGTAAGTTCTATATTACCCATATTTTCAATTTTTTGCATATTGGTCTCTTCTGTTGCCATAATTTTAACTATTTAATCTGTGGTTCTAAAGCTTTAATCTCAACCGAATCAAAAGGTAAATCTACTTTTTTGATACTTAATTCAGATTGAGGTTCTGGTTTGAATCCATATTCACTACTCAAAGCTTGAAGCTGTGACTCATGCTCATAAACCGGGATTACAATTCTAGGCTCCACTGCATTAATCAACTGAATTGACTTTTCTGAACCAAAAGAACTATTCATAGCCATTAGAAGAATATCTGAGCTACCTAAAAACTCTAAATCTTTAGAATCTAAGTTTTGATTAATTCCTAATACAATCCCTAACAATATACCCTCAGCAGATAATGACACTAAATTGACAGGCTGAGTCATATATTCCTGTTGAATAGATTTGACTATAACTGTCACCCCTTGATAAGAATATTCGCCTGCACTACTAATATGGTAGCCATTAGTATTATGATAAGCTAATCTATTAGTAGATATAGTTAAATCAGTATCTTTAATAGTAATAATTGGTTTTGAAGACTCTTCTACCACCGGATTAATTACTATCCTGTAATCTTTGCCTTTCACTGTAAGAGTAATCTTATTGTGCCATTGTATCTGCATATTGAATTATTTATTCTTAGTAATAGTATCATGTAGTAATTGCCTAGCAATTTGAGGGTTAGCACTACCTTTGGAATGGCTCATTACTTGCCCTACTAAAAATTGTATCACATTTTCATTACCATTTTTATAATCAGAGACTACTTTTTCTTGTTCTGAGATAACTTGATCTACAATTCTTTGTAAAGAATCTGTATCGTTAACCTGCCGTAAGCCATGAGTTTCCACAATTTCACTAGGATCAGAACCTGTTTCTACCATTTGGAATAATAAAGTCTGAGCTCCAGTAGATGATACTTCTCCACTAAATACAATTTTGATAAATTCTGCGTAATTCTCAGCAGTAACTGGAGAATTCTTAAAATTCAAGCCCTTCTCAGCATAATGCTTTATTAGCTCAGTTAAAATATAATTAGCAGATAATTTGATAAGCTTAGAGTGTTCAGCCTCAACTAATTGCTTATTTTCAGACTTTATCCAAGCCTCTAATTCGGAGACAACTTGTTCAAAATAATCTGCTAAAGGTTTACTCTTAACCAAAATCTCAATTTGCTGCATTTGTAAATTATATTGAGTAGTAAATCGCTGTCTTTTCGCAATCGGAAGCTCAGCTTTGATAGAAGCAGCATCATTTACAATTGCAACGGTCTCAAATGGAGGAATATCTGGCTCTACAAAGTATCTATAATCATTTGCATTTTCTTTTTTTCTCTGGCTAAAAGTGATCATTTTAGCATCATCCCAACCTCTAGTTTCTTGTACCACTTCACCATTATGCTCCAAGACTTCAGTTTGTCTAGTAATTTCATAGGCAATTGCTTGCTCTACTACACGAAATGAATTCAAATTTTTAATCTCTACTTTAGTTCCAAAAGCTTCGGTTCCTTTCTCTCGCAGAGAAATATTAACCTCACATCGCATTTGACCTTTATCCATATCTCCATCAGAAATATCTAAATACCTCAAAATCAACTGTAGCTCTTCACAGAAAATTTTAGCCTCTTCAGCATTACGAATATCTGGCTCAGTCACTAATTCCATTAAAGGAAGTCCAGCTCGATTATAATCTACTACAGTCTTACCATTAATATGAGATAATTTACCAGTATCCTCCTCCATATGAATCCTGGTAATACGGATATGCTTTACTCCCTTAGAAGTCATAATCTCAATCTCTCCATCATAACATAAAGGTCTCTCATATTGAGTAATCTGATACCCCTTAGGCAAATCTGGATAGAAATAGCTTTTTCTTTCAAACCAAGTATAATCTGAAATCTTACAATTTAGAGCCTGACCAAATCTAGCTAATTTAACTAAAGCTTCACGGTTTGGAACTGGTAGAGTGCCGGGATGGCCAGTACAAATAGGGCAAATATTAATATTAGGCTTATCTTCAAGCCCTAGACCATTAACACAGGAACAAAACATCTTAGATTTTGTTTTGGATTCAACATGAACCTCCATTCCAATAACTGCTTCGTATTCTTTCATAATATATATGTAGGTATTATTTAGTTATAATTGTATCATAGTATTATAATTTTGAGAATAGCTTGCATAGCAGTAATCTTAGATAATGGAGAGAGTAGAAAAAAAGACATTCTCTTCTACCGACATTTTATATACTTAAGGTATGTAGAAAAGTGAGATAAATGGCTTAAAATAAATTAGGCATACTAATACTTTGAATATTATCCAATACTAGTACATAAGCTTGCTATTTTTTAGATTTTGTGCTATAATATGAGTCATATATTAACATATTTGCAGATATGATTCTGGACATAGAAACTGGGTTAAAAAACCCAACCCTTAGAACCCCATCTGAACCAATTAAAACCATAACTCGAGATATCCATAAATTAGCTCGAGATATGAAAGCTAGTATCAAACCCAATCATGGTATGGGACTAGCCGCCCCCCAAGTTGGACATAATGTCAGAATGGTTTTGATTAATATTCCAGGAGAGTATTTTGAAGAAACTGGTTTTGCAGATTGTAAATTAAATCAACATTATATCATACTTAACCCCGTAATAACCTCAGTCAGTACCAATACCTCATTAATAGAAGAGGGGTGTCTATCCCTCCCAGAATATTTTGCCGATGTAGTTCGCCCCAGCGGTGTAGTATTTACAGGGCTTAATCTCAAAGGAGAGACAATAGGAGGCGAAGCTACTGGAATATTTGCCCGTATAATACAACATGAAATAGACCATCTTGATGGGATATTATTTGCTGACAAAGCCTTACCAAGCAAACCAAAACAAGCTGGTAAAATATATGTCTAAACCAAGTATTGTAATTTGGGGGACCCCCTATTTAGCAGTAGAGATAGCTAAATCAATTTTGACTTGGACCGAGATTACAGCGATTATCACCACCCCTGACACCCCACAGGGACGTAAAAAAATCCTAACCCCAAGTCCGCTAAAAGAATTTGCAAAAGAGCATAATATCCCAGTCTTTAGCCCAGACAAGCTCAACACCCCAGCTACAATAGAGTTATTAAGTAATCTCAAATCAGATATCTGGCTAGTGATAGCTTATGGCAAAATAATTCCTCAAGGAATCCTCGATATAATGCCAAATAAAGTACTCAATATACACCCCTCCCGATTACCCCAATACAGAGGGCCATCCCCCATCCAAGCAAGTCTTAGTAATGGAGATAAGCAAACCGCAGTCAGCCTAATGCAAATAGATAATCTCATGGATCATGGCCCAATAATCGCACAAGAAGAGATAGACATATCCCCCACCGATACATATATAGAACTAGAACAAAAAATCATAAACACCAGTGCTAGAATATTATCAGAATCATTAACAAAATTTATAGAAGGTAAAATCATCTCACAACCACAAGATGACAATAAAGCCAGTCTAGTCTCAATGGTCCAAAAACAAGACGGGCAAATCAACTGGAAGATACAAACAGCCCAAGATATAATCAATCTATATCGAGCATATATAATCTGGCCACAAGTTTATACATATCTTAATACAGGCAAAAAAGTGATTTTTGAACAAATAAAATTTGAAGTCAATTATACCAGTAAACTAAAAGCTGGACATTGGCAAATAGACTCCCAAAACAACCAACTTATCATCGGTACAATTGATGGAAATATAGTAATCACTCAACTCAAAATCGAAGGTAAAAACTCTATAGACCCCAAAAGTTTCTCCAACGGATATCAAGACATTTATTTTGTATGAAGTTTGTAGGTAAATATGTGCTAATTAAAATATGGCATATCCTAGTCTACCACAATTATCTACTAGCCTAAAGTGCACCATCCACCTGAGATAAATTTTAAAAAAGGATACACTAGACCTTCATGCTAAAACTTCTTCTGACCTAATAAAGGATAGTCTTATGTTTTTGACAAAATTACTTTTTTATGCTATAAATACAATCTAAAAGCATAATATAATATATGAATATAGCATTTGTTGGTACAAGAGGGATTCCCTATCAGAGTACTAGAGATAGAAATGAATATAATTTAGAAATAATAGCAGTGCCTTTAGCTAGAAGAGGACACTCTATTTATGTAATATCTGAACCTAATTATACTCAAACTACTGAATATAAAGGAATTCATATTATTCCAACTAAGCCTACGATCAGAGCCACGCTTAATGCTTTAAAAAAGATACATAATTTAGAAATTGTGCATATTAGGTCTTTGGAATATGCATGGGTTGCTTTTTGGGTTTCATTACAAATGCCACAAGTAAGAGTAATATTTGATTATCAGCAATATACTTTTGTGAATAATACCCAAAATCGACAAAAGTTCAAACTATTAACCTATATTTCTGCTAAGTTCTCAGATAGTTTAATTATTGCTAATCCAGCTCTCAAGAGTTTGTTTAGCCATGCTTTCAAATCTAAATTATATACTATTCCTACTAGTATTGAGGCTAATGTTGGTACAATAGATACTAATATCAAATCTATTTATCCTAAAGATTATATTCTGGTGAATGTATCTCAATATCGTGATGCTAGAAGTTTAGAATTATTTATCAAAGCTTATAATAATCATAGTCTTAATCAATCTTTAGTGATTTTAGGTAAAGTTATACCTGAGCTAAAAGAAAGATACAAGAGTGAGAATATTATTTTTGTTGGAGAGCTGAGTGGGAATACTGAACAATCTTTGATTAAAAATGCTAATATATTCGTAGAGATTTCTAGAGAAAATGAGGATAAATATGGGTTGTCTTTAGCTTTATTTGCAGGAGTACCAGTACTGGCTGCAAGAGGATTATATAATCAGAGTTTAGTCAAAAATAAAGGTATATTTTTTACTACCTATAATTATAGTTCTATTATTACCGGACTCAACACTATACAAGATATGCAAGTAATACTAAATAAGATGGCAATGAGCTATTTGCCCATAATTCAAGATAGATTATCTATTGATGGACAAATTCATAAATATTTATATGCCTATCTAAATACTTTCCAAAGTAAACAATCACGTAAGCTAGTATCAACCAATACTTATTCTATTCCGGTTACTAATTAAACCTATTCAGTTGGGTTATTATCTTCTATAGATGTATCTGTAGTCTCTTCTACTGGAGCTATATCTTGAAACTTCTGTTCGAATTCTTGAGTTAATTTATCAGTTATTTCGGCTTTATGTTGGACTAATTCTGATTTCAAATTCTCAATTTGAGTTGTAAAGATTTCACTTAAATTCGGGACATTCTCTTGAATAAAGGTAGTTACTAATTCAGGATTATTATCATTTAGTAGGCTGTCTAAATGCTGTGCCTGATCTTCACTAAGTGTATCATAAGCAGCACTTAGTACTCTTACTTCCAAAATCTGAGTAAGTTCATCTACTAATTGAGCTCTATTCTCAATCGGCAAGTCTTCTAGTCCTAATAATGAGATGATATTGTCTTGTAGATTATCCATATTATTATAATTATTGTTTAGTTAATACTTGGCGAATTGATTCTTTGATCCCTATCATTTGACCTGGTTGTAAAAGAGTAGAGAGTGGGGGGATTCTTTTACCACCTGTAAGCACTGTCTCTCTCCAAAATATTGATGTTGGGAATCTTCTATCTTGGGTTAAGTCTATCCAATTAATATCAGCTCCTGATTTAATACCTTTTTGACGGAAGTATTCTTCTACGAACTGAATATTCTGATTACCATTAAGTTTATCAGGATTATTAATCACAGCATCATATAACCAATCTTTACCAGCTGGGGTATCAAGATAGGTATTTAATACCTGTTGCCCTATAGAAGCATCATAAGGTAGATTACCAACTTCATTAGCTATATATCTATTCACTACATCTAATGGCTTTGAACCTTTAGCTAATTCTACAAAGTCTGGAGCATCTTCAAATCTAGATAAAATAATTTCATTGAGTTCAAATCCTGGCAAACTATCTAAGTTCTCTACCCCTACAATTTGAACTATTTCATACAATTCATCTGGTCTTAGATTGGCAAAATCTGCTGCACTATTTACCCCAAACCCTGATAGGAATCTTGCCCCTTCTGTATTACTTATGATTTGATTGTATAGATCTACACCACCCTGCTCACTGTTAGCAAAAGAGGTAATTACTTCTTGTAGCTGAGTTTCTGTAAGATTAGTTACACCTAAAGCTTTAGATAAACTTTCAGTAAATTCAGTGCCTGCAATTGGAGATACTTCTGGAGGTGCTAAAGGAGTAGGTTCGACAGATGGAGTAGGAGCTTCAACTGCTGATGTATCTGAAGCATCAATAGCCTCTGAAACATCAACTTGTGGAGGTTCTACTGCATCAAATGGATTTAAATTATCTAAACTTAATTCACTTATACCTTGCAATTCTCCTGGAGCTAGATATTTAGATATTTCATATAGTTGTTCTTTAGAGAGTTCAGCCATCTCATTAGCATTATCTATACCCCATTGTACTAACAAAGTTCTTCCACCTTCTGTACCTTGAGCTAGCTCATATATAGAATTTTGTCCTACTTCTGACTGTAATAAGTTTTCTACTGCTTGTTGTATTTGAGTATCAGTCGCATTCTCTCCTAATTGTTTTGCTATTTCACCCCAAATTGTCTCTCCTGGATCAAGACTTGAGACATCTTGAGCTAATTGTTCAGATTGACTCAAAGCTTCTCTATCTACAGCAGGTGGTAGCTCTGGTGCTGGAGGTACTTCGGATGTACCTAAATCTGCTCCTGGATTAGGTATATCAGTTTCTGAATCTAAATTAGTTGGATTAATCTGAGTCTCAGCATCTAAAGATTCTGGAACATCAATAGAATCAGGTTTATTAACTTCATCAAATGCATGCACTGCTCCACCAACTAATATTCCTACTCCTAATCCGGCAATAGTAGCATTGCGTCTATTTATCTTAAATTTATCTAGTTCTTGCACTCTTTTATCTGATATAGTATTTAGCATTTCAGAGACATAATACCTTGATTCTCTAGAATTAAATTGTTCAGTGGAGTTAGTATCCTGATTATCTTGTTCTATCACAGAATCTTGTATAATATCTTGTTGTACTTCTACATTAGAAGCATTCTCATTCTGATAATTTCCTATGGTATTAACTTTTACTCTATTACCTAATTCAGTCAAAACTTTTTCATAAGCTTTCTGTTGATCATCATTAGTAAATTTACCACCATTTAGTCTATAATAGGCTTCTAGAGTTCCTAATCTATCTTTAAGTACATCATCCTTAATTTTTTTAAATTCATCTTCACTAGAAGCTAGCGATTCTTGAACTAATTTAGGTATAATCGCTTTAAATTTAATTCTTCCCCAAGCTAAGTTGATGTCCGCATCTTCTCCTAGACTTCTTACACCTTCACCTGACGATACTCCAAGTAGTATTCCAGATATTGCTCTTCTTGTAACAGCTAATCCTCCAGCTAATGGGATTCCTACTCCAGTCAAGGCTAAAGCACCTCCAGCTATTCCTAAGCCTAGATTTACTCTACCCATAATTTTTTTGTGTTTAATCACAAAATTTACAAATTTCTCTTTGAGAGGGTTTAATTTTTTCTCCCAATGACCTTGTAACTCTTTAGATTGTGTAATTCTTTCCTCTCTCAAACTAATAACTTCATTTTTGAATAAATCATGTATGATAGATTCTTGTCCCTCTGCTACTTTTAATTTCAATACTCTCTCCAACTCTGTATTATAGACTTCTCTTGCTTGCTCAAAAGCATTTTCTAAATCCCAATCCCCACGTTTTCTATTATAAGCTTCTTCTGCTCTAGCATAGGCTAGTCTTAGGTCATCAAGTGAGACTTGTGTAGTAGCTTCAATTCCTTCTTCTCCTAATGGATATGTACCTTCTGATTGTAAATCTGGATTATCCCCAGATGGAATTGGAAAGACGGGTATAATAGGTGGCTCTTCAGTCACAGATTTCTCTGTCCATGGATCACTCATTTCATCAGATATTTGAGTTTCATCATTTTGCTTAAGGCTATCAGCAAATATCTTATCAAATTCTGTTTCCCCTTTTACTTGTTCAGCCCACGGATCTTTTATACCTTCAGACAAATTATTAGATTGAAGAGTGTCGCCTACTATCACAGGTTCTAAATGCTCTTTATCTAATACTCCTACTATAAAGTCTGGTGTTTGTGGATTAAGACCTCTTACTAAATATCCTTGATAATTAATATCATTGTCTAGAGATACACTCTTATAATATAAAATTCTTGATGGCCTTATTGACTTAATTAAACTATCTATTTTCATTGCTCTATTTAGCTCAATCTCAACTCCATTATCATTGATATGAGTTATGTCCCCCTTTTCATCAAATTTATAGCCTCTTGCTTCTAAATATTGTCTTATATCTACTCCTTCTGGGTGAGATAATTGTATATCACGATCTTGGGGTAGAGTAGCTATTTCACCATCTAAAGCATGAGCTAAATTGTAGAGTGTATTCCAAGCTGTTTTTTCTAACTGACGATATTTTTCTTGTAATTCGACATTAGCTTTATCAAGAGGAGAAGAGTGTTCAGTAGCAAATTGCTGATAATTAGTAATTGCCTGCCTTGCATTTTCTTTGAAGTTTTCTAATTTTTCTCGGTCAACTTGGTAAGAAAAATTTTCTGTAGTCTGCTCTCTTTGTAATTTTTGAGACTCTAATGTAATCAATCTATCTAATTCTTGTTGTAATTCAA
>Ga0136656_1000358_pt1 | contig 15511 bp, 22 predicted proteins | sample CPBDNA_9_FD_94862 | JGI IMG/M metagenome (GOLD analysis project Ga0136656, IMG submission 94862) | Freshwater to marine salinity gradient microbial communities from Chesapeake Bay, USA - CPBay_Sum_15_0.8_DNA (version 2) | ecosystem: Environmental > Aquatic > Marine > Coastal | place: USA...
AACAAATATATGAAAACTTTTCTAATACACAAAGAAATTTATTATGTTTTTTTTATCTATTTGATTTTTTGGTAATACTGTAATAACATTAATATCAATTTGTTTATTTTCAAAATTATCTAAATTTATTGAGAATACTACTGTTAGGTTATTTTCTGTTAGATTAATCGCATATCTTCCATTTTCACTTATTGTAACACCTAATTCATCTGGTAATATACTATTAATAGCGTCTTTTAGTACATCACTAAATTCGGATACACTTTTAAAGTTTGTTCTTTCTTTGATTCTTCTTTTTAAACTATGTTCTAGAGTATCATACCAATTAAAATATACCTTTATTTTATCTCTATTATTATATCTTTTTTTTAATGTTAGTTGTGTTGGTAGTTCCCTATCTATTTCAAAATCTTTTGATATTTCTTTTTCAATATAATTATGTAAATCATTTTTGTTGCCAGTAACTCTTAAAATATCTGATAATCTAGCCTCATCTATTTCTTCCCTTAATATTCTTTTTATAGTTTCTTTTAGACTTTTTGATTTTAACTTATTGACTATTTTATCTATATTTGGGTCTTTGTCATTTATAATGTCATTAACAACATTTAGAGCTTCTTTGGCTGCCAATTTTCCTTTTTCTTCATCTTCATAATTAAACACAATATTGTAAACACCTTTTTTTCCTTTAACACCTCTTGTTCTTCCCCATCCGGTGTTGTAGCCAGCAAGTGTCTGTAATTCTAATGCGATATGTTCTATTATGTGTCCCATCCAGGTTCCTTTTTTAACTCTATAAAAAAAACCATTTTCTTTTCCTTCTGAACATCTATGACTTTTAAGTGATGGTAAATATTTTTTTAATCTATCATAAAAACCATCTATTTTATTCGAAGGTTTTTCTTCATATGATCCTAGGTCTAATACTATGTGTACTAGTTTTTTCTTAGTATTACTCCATTTATTTTTACCATTAATAATATTAATAGATTTTATAGTCATATTAATAATTATTCATTTTTTTTAATTTCTTCTTTATAACTTATCCAAAATCCAATTGCAACTAGTATATTCATACCAAAAGATGCAATTATCTCATATATATCTTCATAAATATTTATAGTTAAGTGAATATGACCAATAATCCAGAATGGTATTGCAAGATTTTGAGATATCCAAACCAATAAGAATTTTAAAAACTTCATTTATCTTTAATTTGATAAAGGTACTTTAATTATACCCTAATTCATTTGACAATACAGGAAATTGTTGTTTTTAAATGTCGTTTAATTTTTTCATATCTACTTCAGGATTCTCATCTAGATATTGTTGATATTCATAAAGTTGATGTAAATTTCTGTAATTGTCTTCCATCCATTCGAAAATTTCTGCAGTTCTTCGAAGAATTTGATCGATTGGATTTTCAACATAACCATCACTATCCTTCTCAGCCATAACATCCTTTGGAGTTGATACCGCCAAAGCGGTTAGTTCCCGTTTCGAAGATTCAATAAAACCTTCAATCTCTTTTATCTTTTCATCGAGTTCGTATCGATTTTGAAAGATTTGTCTATTCAAATAAATTTCTGCTTTAAATGTAGTTCCCCATCCCATAACTTTTATTTTTAATTATTTGTTTTTTCAACGACTAAATTTAACATTTGATTTTTAAGGTCATTAGTTTCTTCAATAACCCTTTCTTTTGGCCATTTCCTCATAGTATCACCATAGTGACAAGTATCAAAACCTATAACCCAACCATCTTTCATATCGTCAGTTATTTCAGACCAATCTAGTTGATTTGCATAATCAGAAAAGGTAAGACCTCCATGAACATTTGCGTTAATATTATTATAATCTTCCTTATATGCTGGGTGTCCTTCAAAAACAACAACATAACCATTACCCCAACCATGACTCCCCATAGTTAACCAGGTATTTTCTTTTACAAATGACATTACTTTATTTTCCATATCACAAACTTACAAATTATTTTTTAATTATTCAACGTCATCCTCAAAATAATTTTTCTTCATAGACCTTGGTTCCGTAAAGTCCCAGGTTTTAGATTCAAACTCTTTTGTAAATTCATCAACCTGTTCTTTTGTCCAAATAGGTGCAAACATAGGTCGGTATCTTAATGGTTTATCTTTACATTCCTCCCACTCATTAACTCGTTCAGTTACATCTTTAATAAATTTTTTATCTTTATTGTATTTAACCCACTCTCGGTAATCATATTCCGATTTAATATACATAACGTCACCATAATTTTCAAACTCCATTTCTGGAAATTCTAAATTAGGATTGTTAGTATAGACATCAACAATACCGTTGTCACCGTAATATGAATCACAAAGTTCTTTTAATGAATATAAATTACTTGGTCTTTCTTCCCAGACACTACCAAACTGACGGACAGAACAAATATACAAATACCCATCATTGTAGGAATGAATAAGTCCTTCAATTTCATTTTTTAAAGAAATAAGTTCGTCCATTTTTAGTTTAGTGAGATTCATATTACAAATATATATAATTTTTTTTATTTAAATCAAAAATAATAATTAAATTTTAATGTGTCAAATATAATATTAATCGTTTGTAGAAACGATTGTTTTTTCGTATCTTTATACTATGAAAGAATTTAAAATATGTAATAATAACCATTTTTTTAAAAGCTCAGTAGGTTACTGTCCTCATTGTGTTTTATTATCAGAGGAATCTATTTATTTAAACGATTCTAAAAATAATATTTCTGAAATTGATAAACTCAAAAATATTATAAATGATTTAAATTTAAAAATTGAGTCACAAAATAATATAATAAAGCAATTAAAAAATAAGGTGAAAAAACCAAATAATAATAAGTCTAAAAAAAGTGAAGTATTAGATGCGTTAAAATATCTCAAGTCAAAAAAGACTAAAACTAAAAAAGACAAGGAGTCTATCTATAGTCTTGAGATGGTTTTAAAAAATATGTAAGGGTTAAATTCTATTACCAAATTTACTTAATGATTTTATGACTTTAATATAAGTTTCCGGTGTTTTTGGTGATTTCATATATACTTTATCAAAAAATCCTGTAAAAGCGGCTTCTAATTTTGTATGTAATCCATTTTCTGACCATAATAATTTTTCAATAATTTCCCATTCTTCATATGGGGTATTACCAAATGATTCTTTAAAAATAGGAAATACGTATAATAATTTGCTTCCAGATCTTGGGGTTTGTTCATCGTCTAATGTAAATGTTTTAAACTTTAAAAATGATTCTGGAAGTTTTTTATCTTTTATTGTTTTCTCAATATAACTTTCAATAGCTTTTTGTATCTTGGTTTCTCTTAATACATAATCTTCTTCAAAATCTTCTTCTTCATCTAATGGTCCCATTTTATATTTATTTTTCTTAGGTGAAGAATCTGAAACACTCCAATCTTTTAAATCTTCATTTAATGATGACTTTTGATTATACTCTTGAAAATATTCTACCCATTTTGGGATAATTCTTCTTGAAAGATGCCTTTTAACTTTTTTTGGTAAGTCTTTTATTTTAAATTTATGATATGAGCTATATTCAACTGGGACATCTGGAATATTATCATATATTTCACCATATAAATCTAGAATCTCAAAAACAATAACTTCGTCATCAAAATGAAGTTCGGCTATATATATTTTATCATTTTCTTTGTCATATCTTTTAACACCAATTTTATCCAATTCGTCATATAGTTCTCTTGGTACGTCCCAGCCTAAATATTCAGTTTCTGTTGGTATTATACTTTCATTTAATGGTAATAAACCATGTTTTTCAATTAGTTTATTATATTCTCTTCTTATTAATTTACCAAAAAACTCTTTTAGACCATCAAAAGCGTAATCATACCATTCTACATCATCAGGTGATGTCTCTAGTAATCTCCAATGTATTCCATCCATTGTCATAGATAGTAGTCTATATTGAAAAGAACTAAAAGATGTTATTTCTCCATCTCTATACTCTCTTTCAAACCATTCTTTTGCATATTTTAGTGAATCATAAAACTCGTCTAATAATACATCACCTGGGACTCTACGTCTAATATATGGAATTAATTTTATTGACATATTGATAAATATCTATAAACAATAAAACCCAATCAATGTTGGGGTTTATAATTATTCTGATTATCTTGATTGACAATCTTATTAAAGGCGTATACGTACCTTTCTTTAGTAGGTTTATATCTATGTTTGTCCTGCCACTTCATTTTTTCTAACTGATTAAAGAAATTTGTTCTCAAGTTTTTTTTCTCTAAAGTTTCAAAAATCTCATAAATGTAGTCTTCACAATGTCCCATAGTTTTTATTTTAATTTTGGTTTAGTTAATCAAATTGACCAGTACAATTTAATTTCCAATATTGTATTAATTCTTCTTCTTTATTAATTGTTATATAATCATATATTTCTTCATATAGTTCGACCCATTTTGGGTTGTTTCTAGAAAAACCACTACCTGTATTTAAAAAATCATCATCTTGTAATATATAAAAAAAATCTTCGGCAACATTTCTAACATAATTCCATTGATCCACATAATCACAAGGATATGAATCTGGTAGATATCTGTCAATTAACTTATCTAATAAATCAATTCTTCTTGTAAATGTTGGTGAGAATTCTTTTTCCATATTTAATCAATATTGTTTTTGTCTTCTTTTGAGTAGGTACATATAATAGATTGTATTTTATGTAAATAAGTGTCAAAAACATCTAAGTCGGAATCTAAATATTTTAATTCTTTTTTCATATCACCTATAAGTTTATTTACTTCTTGTCTATCTTTTTTTGAGATTTTCATTCCTTTCATTTTACTTTTAAGTTCACTTAATGAACTAACAGTAAGTTCATCGCAAAGGTCTATGTCATTTTTTTGGTTTTCAATTAAAATTAATTTAACTAAATTAACTAATTCGGATTCTGATAGTCTTATTACTTTTTTCATATAAATAAATACTCATATATTATTAAAGTGTTGTCTCAACATCCCCAACTATTTTATTTTTATTATCTCTAAAAATAACACAATCCTCATATCTTTCATCATCTTCAATTAAATAATTTAACATCCAGTTATATTCTTTTTCAGATATTAAAATACCTTCACCACCAGATTTAAGATTATCTAATATTATGTCCATTAGACATGCTTTTTCCATTTCAGTTAAAATCATTTTTATTTTTGTTTAATCTTTAGGATTTGTAAATACAATTCGTAATTAAAGTTATCCCAATAATGCGACCAGTCTGCCGCATTTGTTGCGTTTCTCATATCATTGTAAATTCTTGATTGTTATAGAATATTGTCTCAACCATAATTAAGTTGTCAAACTTATAATTACTTGTACCATCTTTTGTTACAAGTTTACCATCTTCATTTCTTTTCCATTCACATTTGTGTCCATAACCACAATCATTGTTTTGACAACTAAAATACTCTTCTCCGCTCTTGTAGAAAAAATCACAAAATCCAGTTTCTTGTTTACAAGCTGGACATTCTAAATCATAACTTTGTACACTTCCCATTGTATTATATTTTGGTTCAACTCAAATATAAAAAATTTTTTAATAAGTACAAAATAAATTTTTAGATTTATTAGTATAATTTTTAATCATTATCAAACCAAAGGTCGTAGTCACTAATGTATAAATTTAATTTACTAAAATACCAGTTAAGAAATTCATAGACTAAGTCCCGGATTTCATTATCAACTTCCCATTTCCACTCTTTATTATTAATTTTTGGGTCTAATAAGTCATATGTTTCATCATTTGTCATAATTAGTGTAACAGTTCCTTCTTTAATTGTAAAATAGACTTCACACTCAAGTCCATAAATTGGTGATTGTGGTTTTTTTATTACAATACTATTTATTTGAAACTTAAAGTCATATCCACCTGTTGTGATTCCAAGTTTTTCTAAGTCGTCTGTTGAAATTATTTTATTACCAATTTGACCCATTATTAGTTTCCCTATTGGTATGTCAATGGCTCTGCTAAGGTACTCAATTCCATTTACTTTTTTTGACGTATTAACTAGACCTTCACTGCTAATAATACTTAGTAGTTTAGATTTTAATTTTTGGTTTACCTCTTCTTTTAGAATCTTTTTGATTATAGATTTCATATAGAATAAATATAAAGATTTTTATTTAAACAAAAAGCCCACCTAAAAAGATGGACTAAAATTATATTTTATTGTTATATGAATATTATATTTTAACGATTATACCAATATGTCCAATTAAATAAACTTTGATCTAAACCATTAGTTAATTGTTCAGTTGTAACATTAGTCCCTAAATCAACTTCTATGTTAACATTACCATAATAAGAAATAAAACCTTCGGCGCTAGCTCTAAAATGTGCCTGCGCTAAATCAGATATAACCTCACAATTAGTTAAGTTAAATGGTGTTGTCCATTGTCCTTCACCACCATCAATTTCCATAACATGATCTGTTGTTATTCCAGGTATAATTAAGACATTATTTATTGTTCCACAATATGACTGATCTATGTCTACACAGTCATCACCTACCGCCCATACAAGTAAGTTGGAAACATTAACTGCCCCACCAAAACATTCTATACCATCGTCTTGATTGCCTACGATTTCAATATTATTAATAATGGTACCTGAACCGACTCCCCCTAGAGTTAATCCGTTTATCTCATTGCCTTCGCCAATGTTTGCACCACTGTGCCGGATTGATACATAGTTCAAGATACCAGAATTATCTAATTCGTTAAAACCACCATACAGACCATTTTGATCGGATGCTGGTATTCCTTCTATTTGTACTGCGTTAGCGTCTGCTGAAATAGGTGCGTTACCACAAATAATTAAACCACCCCATAGTCCATTTGTAACCTCAGATAAGGATGTTCCATTATTTTCACCAATTTGAATATTGTCTGCGATTGATGTAAATATGATTGGTTGTTGTGATGTTCCTTGTGCATTTATTTTGGCTCCTCTTGCAATTAATAAACAAGTTGCGTTTGCTCCTGTACCTGAATTACCTTTAATAATAGTTCCGGGTTCAATTGTTAATGTTGCTCCATTAGATACTGTTGTTCTACCAACTAAAACCCATATTTTATCATTTGTTAGTGTTAGATCATTTGTGATACTTAATGGTAAAGAATTTTCAAATTCTTCATAATCACAAGAACCATCATCTTTTTGTGCGTGTTCATTGTAGTTAATTGCTTCTGGGTCTGTACAACCTTGTTTTTTACACGAAATTACGATAGGTAAAACAAAACCTAAGATTAATAATAATTTTTTCATTTTTTTTAATTTATAATTTTTATTCATCGAATAAATAACAAAAAAAGATGTATAATCACATAAGTCTACTTTAATATTAGGTTATCATTTTTAACCCAATGTTAAGTAAACCTTAACAATCTTTTATTTTTTTTTTGATATTTATATATAAACTCAGCCGGTCCATGGTTAGATGGGGGTTTCTACTAGATTCTTCAAACGAGTTAAAATAGTAAAATCATGAAGAATATCAGTTTAATATTATTACTTATTATTATTTTTTCTTGTAAAAAAGAAGAGATAAAACCAGATTTGCCTAGAATTGATTCATTAATTGGGAACACCTATTTGGTTATTAATTGGCGTTTTCAAGACTTTGGTACAGGAGAAGATTATAACCTACTGGAAGTTAACTCTGAATGTGATTCAATATATATTCATTTTGGTACTGAACAAATAAATGTGGTGAGAGTTGATTGGAGTCCACCTAAAAGTTTTTATAAACGTATAAACTATAATTATGAAATTATCGATGGTAGAATTAAATTAATTAGAGATCAATACTCTGACTATTGGGTGGATGTCTCAACCGAAACTCGTTTTGTATTTAGTGGTAAACATAATTTACATAACCAACTTCAACAAAACACAATTCAGTACGCAAAAATGGTTAAAACACCTTATGTGTTAGAGGGTTATTAATTTTTTAATTCAAACTTACCTTTATTGTAAATAATATAACTATTGTTTTCAATCCAATCACCACAATTTAAATAGTGGATACTATCTATCATTTTATCTTCAGGTGTATGAATATGCCCACAAATAACACCTTTACATTCTCTTTTTTTAGACTGATAGGCTAATTGGTCTTCAAAGTTTGTTATGAATTTAACCGCATCTTTAACCTTCTTTTTCAAAAATTTACTTAAAGATTTTTTATAACCCAATTTCTTTATTAACCTATCGATACTAATTGCTAATTCATAACCAAATGAACCTAATTTACCTAACCACTTCATTTGTACAATTCCATCATATAAATCACCATGTGTGATGAAATAATCATTCCATATTAATTCATTCGTAACTTCAATATTCTCACCTAAATATAATGGTATATACTGTCTTAAAAAGTCATCATGATTACCTGTCACATACGTGACTTTTATACCCTTTTTAGTATAAGATAATATCTTACGTACTACATTGGTAAAGTCCTGAGTCCAAAAATGTCTTTTCTTTAATAACCAACCATCAATAAAGTCACCAACAATAATTAGTTCTTTAGGTTCATAAATTTTTAATGTCTCCAATAATAAATCTGCGTTACACCCCTTACTCCCTAAATGTACATCAGATATGAATAGTGCGTCTACTTTCATGTAAAATAGTTTATTTCTTTTCTAAAATGATTTTCATCATTTCTTTTTATATAATTCGTTATTAACAATTTAACGTAAAACCAATAACCCATTTTTTTAAATCTTCTATCATCTTGTGTGATATATCTATTAATAATTTTAAATTTGTTTCTGTCGTATTTTTTACTTAAAATAAAATCTTCACTTTGTTTTATAGTCTCATCAAAACCACCATACTTATTAAAACTTTCTTTTGTTGTCATAAAATACGCCCCAATAGAAAAAGGTTCCTTAAGAGACTTGTGTACCCAATTGAATAAAATAAAACCTAATGATAATGGGAAACCTGATCGACTTTTTAATTTACATGTTACTAATTCATTCCCTAAAAACATTTCGTTTAATGATTTATTTATTACATCATTCCCCACTAAAGTTACATCAGCATCCAAAAGTAAAACATATTTTGTGTTAGCCAAAGATACCCCCTTATTCCTAGCATAAGAAACATTTCCACCAGTTTCGATAGAAATTTCATACTTTAATTTTTTTTTGATTTCTTTTATGGTTTTTATGGTGTTATCGGTTGAGTTCGCATCTAAAATAATAACCTTTGTACCGTCAATACCCAATTGTTTATTAAGTGATAATAATGTCTTATCGATATAACCTTTCTCATTTTTACAAGGTATGATAATAGTTAAATGTCCTTTCACCATGCCAATAAATATTATACCACTACTTAGAACTTAACTAGTTAATGATTTAATAATATTACAATAACTTAATGAGATTTTTTATGTTTGATTTTTCTAGAATATAGATTTTTAGGTTTTTCAACCCTACTTACAAAACGACCATCAAAAAAAAACCATCCTCCTTTTGTTGGTGAAGGATTTGCGTTCTTTTCATTTTATGTTGATCGTACTTTTTCGTTTTAGATTAAGTCCAAATAGTTTTTTCATTTTCTTAATTTATAATTTTTATTCATGAATAAATAACTAATATTAATCAAAAGTGTACTAAGTAAACGTTAAGGATTTGTTATATAAATTCGTTAATCTTCATCATCTAAATCACCATACTCTTCTTCATATTGTCTTACCGCTTCAGCGTATGCTTTCTCACTAGATTCGAACAATGTGTCATATAAAAATTGGTGAAGGTCATTATATGTTTTTTCTTTTAATGACACATCAAAATCACCAGCAATTTCACCCAGATAATCATAGTTTATTAAGTCTTCGATTATAATATTTACAACTCCATTATGAAAATCATATAGAGTGTAGTGTCCATCATATTCTTTTATACCAAATTTTAAATTATCATTTACTATTGTTTTAAAAACATCTAAAGGTACTCTTCTAAATAAATAATTTTTTATATCATCGTTATTTGCACCTCTTTTTATACTACTCCAAAGACCTGGTTTTTCATCCCATTCATTAATAACCTTACCTTTAAAATGCATCCATATTATTAATAATTCTTGAGCGTCTTTTTGTATTTTTCTTTCAACACTTCTAATATGATGGTCATCACCAAGTATGTCTTCTTGTGAGTGTACCTGGTGGTATGCCCCATAGATTAAGTCTTGTCTTATTTCATCTGCGTGGTCTAATAATTCTTCAAAAGCTTCTTCGTCAGGCACATGTTTATAGGTATACTCATGTTCTATCATCTTTTTACCCATATATAAAAATGGTGCACCAACATACATATTGGTGATTCCAGTTCGTTGTAAAATATTAAAATAATCAGTTATCTTTTTTATCGGATAATGTTTTTTTAATTGTGTGTATTTTTTTAGTATGTTAGGGTCCATCTTTATTCTTCGTAATACTTTCTTAGTTTTTCTTTATTGATTATTGGTACAAATGAACTAATAGTAAATTCAATTGGTTCCTCACTATTTCTCCATTTTACATAAAATTCTTCTTTCGACATTGATACTGGATTATAGTTAGATTTTTTTGCTAAGTCGAATAATTCCTCATCACTCATACCTTCAAATTGACTATATGTCATCCATTTTGGTAATCTACTATAGTACTTGTTAATTATATTTTGTAATTCTTTATTAAACTCCCAACCATATTTTTCTCTATTAATATCAGAGTGATGGTCAATAAATAACATAAGGTATGATTCGTTTTTATCTAGTGAATTTATTTTTTCATCTATTGTTTCAAGCCAGGGTCTCCATGGTGGTTTGCTTTTAGAATACTCATAAAAATCTGCTAAATCAAATTCAACTAATATTTTTTCATTATAACTAATTTCTGGTTTAAAATCTAAATTAATATTTTTAATAAATGGGAACTTTTTTTTTGTTATGGTTTTAATTAATTCTAAACCTTTTTTTTTGGGGTCTATATTAGATGTTTCTTCTTTTAATACATCACTTGATTCTTCTTCAATATCCATTTCACCAATAACTGACATTGTTTCATCTAAATTATCTTTCCAATCATTATATTCTTCCTCATCTACAAACTCCTTTAAGACAGATTTATAGTATTCCCCTTTATCGTCACTTATTTTAAGTGCAATACCTTTTTTAATCATAGGTTGGTCTACAATTTCTTTTATCTGTCTTTCTGTTAGAATATAATTCTTCATATTAAATATAAATATTAAGTTTCTGTTTTCTTATATTTGTTAAGAACGTATTTTCCAAAATTGTGTTTGCCTATTTTCTTAATTGGTTCCCATTCTTCATACCAGATGTAATTTTTATTACTTTTGTATTTTTTCTTTTTTTTCCAATTCTTTGGGAATCCTCCTGTTTTTTTTGGATTGTAGTAGTGTGTTGCCCCGTCTGTAATATCACTAAGTGAATAAATATTTTTTGTAATTTCTATTGCATTTTTTAATTGTTTATGTTCCTTAACATTCCACATTTTATATACTTCTTCTTTTGTTTTTGATTTTTTTACAGTATAATCATTCCAACAACTAAAATCATATGTATTATTTATAACTTGTTCTTGTGGTGTTTTGTATTTACTAAATTCACGGCTATTAATTCTATTTTTTATAACATTTGCAACTGCCTGCATTCCTTCATATGGGTTATCTTCACCACCCGCTTCAGCAATTAGTGTAGTTACAACATCTTTATCTTCTTCTGATAAATTATCAAATAAACTTTTTTTAGTTTTCTTTCCTTCTTCTAAAGCTTTAATAGTTTTTTCACCATATTCCATCGTATCAGGACAACTAGTGTAACCTAAAAAATCACAGAGTGCATTTACTGTTTTGTCTCCAAAATAACCTAATTTCCCACTCCAATTTAATTTATCTAGTTCTTTTAATCTTGATTGTATATAAACTACTGCTGAATCCTCATTACTATTACAATAACCCTTTTTTATTGTTTTTCCATTTTTAAGATCGTTAATTGTAATTAATGTGTCTTCTTTTTTATTTTCAGGACATGGTGAATTAGATTCTAATATTAATCTTTTTAATTGATTTTCTGTAATTATTATTTTCATAATTTAATAAATATTAGTCTGGTCTAGAAACATAAACTACGATATTTGCTCCCTCAACGTTAGGTGTATTTTTTGCTGACATCCAATATTTGTCAATAACCTCATATCCATAATATGTAAATTCATTATTAAACCACTCTTGTAGTGCTTCTTTAAATAATGAACCAAGATAAAAGTCAACCTTGATGTTTTTCAATATATGGTCTTCATATAATTTATGGTCATACCATAATTTTTTATTACTAATATTATATTCTAATAAACAAACATCATTTTTATCGAACATAAATATTTTAGTTTTGTCTCTATTATAGCTCCATACCGCTATAATTCTATCAATTAATTTAATTAATATTTTTTTTAGTTTTTGTTTTTTTCTTTCTAGTTCATCAAGATCCAATTTTTCAATATTAGATTCTTTTAATCTACTATATTTTCTAAATCTATGTGGATTTGCTTTTATTGCTGATTTTGGAAATCTTATTCCAACATTTTGTCTTCTTGCGTTTTTTAATGTTCTAGAATATTCATCTAGTTCTTTTTTTTTTCGTCCTTGACAATGTGCTCTTTGTGAGAATCCTTTTGGGTTATTACAATCTATTGATTTTTTATATTTTTGACTCCACTTTTCACTCAACTCACCTTCCATTTCTTCTTCATTGCTTTGATCAACTTTTTCTCTTAGTAACTGAACAAAATAATTTTGGATTTCTTTTAATAAATCAACATATGATTTATCTTTTGTTTGGGTTTCTTCTGCACCTTTTTCTTTTTCTATCTGGTTAAGGGCAACCTCTATTTGTCTATCAGATAGCCTACCATATTTTAATAACTTTTCTCTAATGTCATTTAAAAATTTATTGTCTCCAAAATAATTTGCGATTGGTATTAATTCATCTGATACATCATCAAGTCTTGGGTCTTTTTTATTTCTATATAGATAATTAATTCCTGATATATTTGTAATACATTTGTGTCCTCCACTATTTGCTTTTATAACATCAAGTCCATTAACATAAACTTTATCTAATAATTGTTTTTGTTTTTGTGATAAGTCTTTATATAATCTATCTGAAATACTAGATAATATTTCTTTTAATTTACTTCCTCCTTCAATTTGTAATGATGGTGAGTTACCATAGATTGCCATCATATCTTTAAATGTAAATCCAACTGATTTATATTCGGCACTAGTTTCAGCAATTCTTTTTAAATCACCAAATGTTACTTTTTGTTTTGATAATTCATTTGAGAAGTGTTCTAATACCTCGTCTTTTATTTCTCCTAGATTGACACCTTTAAGTGCTCTATCTTTTTTAAATGGGTTACAAGACGCTTGTACCATACCTAATGGAAATCCAGTTACTAAAAAGTCCGCGTTTGGATTGTTTCTAAATGGTGTGTATCTATCATATGATCCGGCTTTAAATACTGAACCAATTCCATATTGTGTTATTATATTCCCAAAAGTTTCAACGCCACCTTCTTTTCTTTTTTGTAAATAATCTTCTTGGTTTTGAGTCATCTCTTCTGGTGTTGCTAAACCTCTTTCATCTGCCTGTCTTCTAATATTATTTAATATACTTAAAAGTGATGGTTGTGCATTTAATACAATTTCTTCTAAAAATCTTGGTTTGTTTTTATATGCTAACAATAACTTATTTACCATAAGACCCATTAACATTTTATTTCTTTTTAAACTTTCATTCTTGTCATACTTAAAAAGATAATTCATAACCATTTTTGGTGTTATATTATGTGGTACAAAGTTTGCAGAATCTACAGTTGATATTAATGTAATGTCTTCCGCTGGAAAAATCTCTTTTGGTGATATTGTTTGTGATATTGTTTCAACATTAGATCTGGCGGATCTAAAACTTGTTGATTGTGTTTCTTCGGCTCCTGCTTGTGTATCGTGATGATCTGTGTGTATTTCAAACATTGGTTTACCATGTGCGAAATCTACAAGTACTGGCATTATCTCGCCATTTCCTTCTGGTTTTTTAATCGCCCATTCTTTGTCCCCATATTGTATTACTTCTGCATCAACAACTTTAATACCATGTTGTTCTAGATAATTTTTCATACCTAAAGCTGTTGTAACTCCATCTAAATCTTGGTGAAAATATATCTTTGCTTTAGGATATCTTCTAGCTAATTCTCTTATACCTCTAATTCCAGATTCTTTTAAAAGAATTGTTTCTTTTAATATATGTTTAATTAGCTTTCTCATAGTTTATTATAAATACTTAGTAACTACCAATTACTATTCTTATGTGTATTTATTTCTTCATCAACTTTAAACTTTAGTATAATCTTATACTTTGATTGGACTCTGTCTCTAATTTGCCACATAAATTCATCCCAGTCCGAGCGTCTTAATGCTTTATAATATATATCAACATTAACTTTAAATAATGGATATTTATTTTTTATATCACCTTCTGGTTTTATAACTTGTTTTACAATAATTTTATCTAAATCATCTAAATCAATACATCTATGTGGATTTAACCAGTCTGGTATGTCTAAAAAATCATTATTCCATGCGTCCTTACATGGTTCATCCATTTCTAAAAGTGTTGCGTTAATGAACTTTTGGATTAGATTTTTTAATTGGTTATTTTCTATTTTGTAATTCATTATGTGTATCCTAGTTCTTCCGCGTGTTTTATTCTTTTAGCGGTAGCTCCAGCTTTATCACTAGGTCTTTCAACGTTATAAACAATCCATTTAACCCATTCTTTAACCGGTTTTTCTTCGTTAGCGACACCCTTTTCTTTTATGTGATTAACCATAAAAGAAACTTGTTTGTCATAGTCCTCTAAAACCTCCATTTTTTCTTCATCACTTGCGTTATCTGGGTCAACACCATAATATTTTAATAGACTAAGACCTAAACCTCCACATATGTTATATTGCCAAAGACCAAAAGAGCAATAACCACCAACACTTCTTTTTTTGTTTTCAGAATCTTTATTGGCATAACTACCACCATCACCTCTAGCTAGTATGTTAAATCCTGATTCACCTTTTGCGTTTGCAACTAAGCCCTTTGCTAAATTTTCATTATTCAATTTACTTTCTAAATCATTAAGTAATTTATCTGGAGAAACTTTATCTGTATTAGATTTAAAATCATATTCTTTTTTCTTGCCAAAAGATTTTAATTTACTAATTATACCACTACCTTCTTTTGGTTGTCCTGCTAATGGTATTCCAATAATTCCTAATATTAATAACATTATTTTATCAAAAATACCACTACCTGGTGTTGCATCTCCTTTGTGTTTTTTTAACAAATCACCTAATTGTTTAATTAATGT
>Ga0136656_1000359_pt1 | contig 15509 bp, 20 predicted proteins | sample CPBDNA_9_FD_94862 | JGI IMG/M metagenome (GOLD analysis project Ga0136656, IMG submission 94862) | Freshwater to marine salinity gradient microbial communities from Chesapeake Bay, USA - CPBay_Sum_15_0.8_DNA (version 2) | ecosystem: Environmental > Aquatic > Marine > Coastal | place: USA...
AAAATAGAAAAACTATTAGTAAAAAATTGGACAGAATACATAGATGCTAGAAAGATGATAAACTTTTTAACTTCTCATGCAAAAAGCCAATACGACAACCCAAAAATTCACAATCTAAAAGTTTCTAATTGTAATTTGCTTTTAGAATACATTTCTCTTTGGGTTGAATATAATATAAGAAACTCTAGTTTAGATGTCAATGTTACATCTGAAATTTTTTTACTCTCAGATGGAACATTGAAAATAAATAGAACTATATGACATCTAGAACCTTTGTTATTTCTCCGTTATAATTATATTTGTCTTCAAATATAATCTTTTCATCTTCATCATCTTTATATCTCAACCCTAAATTATACTTATCTAACAAGACAGTTCTACCGTTTTGACTCGCTATGACCCAACAATAATTTGGATTTTTTTCCAAATTACCATATTTATTCTCTTGAGTTATACCAACTTCCAATACAATATCATTAGGTAAAGTTAATTGTATTTGTCCATTTTTTAACAACTCATTTATAAAATTTTTCTGAATGTTAACTTTCATAATTGGGCCTCCATTTTTAATATAAATTTAAATTATTAGGATTCATATATGAATATTCAAATCCTTGATAACTTAAAATATCGGCATTCTTTTGAAGCGGAGAAACAATAGGACGACCTGTTTTGTCTACACAAACGCTCCAACAATAAATTTTGTATTCATCCTGGTAAAATTCTACCAAGGAAAGATTGTGACCTCCAAGAACTTTTTGCGCTAATTTAACAACTAAATTAAATGGCAAAAAAGGAGAATTTAGATTAAATAATTGAAATGTTTCTAAGTAATAATCTTTATAATCTGCTCTGTTGAAATGGAATTTTATTGAATATCCATCAACCTCACATTCCATTTTTTTCAAGCAAGATATATCTCTTTCATATTCCATTGGAGATAAAGGAAAATTGTAAGGAACTAAATGATCACTCAAATTTCTTATAATTTCTATTTTGTAATCAAAATCAGTGTTCATTTTCATCACCTTTTCCTAAAATATATTTATTCATATTAAAAATTATAATAAAAAAAGTCAGGATTTTTTATTATAAAAAATCCTGACTTTTAATAATATTTTATAAAATCAACCAACTAAATTATTAACTGCTAAATCAGATGAATCAATTTCTTCTAACTCGCCACTATTTGTCAAATTGATAGCGCTTGACCATTCTTTCAAATATTCCCTAACTTCATCAGAATTCTTAGCGTCAATCAACTTGGGATATTTCATTAATAATTCAGAATCAACAGGAACAGTTTTATTTTGTTGAAAAACCGCTTCTTCGTCTCCATCTGACCATTCAGGCAAAATTCTATATCTACCCTGACCTTTGGTTGGTTCTATTCTTTTACTCATTAATAGAGCATCTAAAAGTCCACCCAGTGGATTTATTCCCATATCAAAAAATAAAGGAATATTTTCGATTTTTACACCTGGAGTAAAGTGTCTATTCTTTTTATTGGTAACAACCATATTTACACCAATAGGCAACTTAGTTGTTTTATCTTGAAATGATTTAGGAGCGCCGCATCTCATTCTGAGCGAAGCATAGAATTTTAAAGCTTCGCCTCCTCCAGAAGTTGTTTCATCATTTCCATACAAAACCCCAATCTTTTTTCTAACTTGATTTATTACATACAAAGTTGCATTATTTTCATTTAAAAATGGATTCAAAGACCTTAATACTTTATTTGCTGCTTTAGCCCTTTCTCCTGGCCTTTCATTGCCGCCAGCAGCAGCGATTTGAGCCTGTGTGGCATCTTCAGGTAGATGGGCTTCAGCCCATTCTCTATCTGTCGTATTTACGCCAATAGAGTCCCAAACAATTCCAATAGGTTTATCTGAAACTTCTCTTATTCTTTTTACTACCTTAATTATTTTTTTCTCAACTTGCTCTAAACTTATTGGATCAAAAACAATTAATTTATCTGGATTGACATGTCCACATCTTTGAGCAAAATCTGAGCCGCATGATCTTTCACAATCTAATAAAATTGCATATCCATTCATTTTTTGAATTGCATTTAGAAAACAATATCCTAGAAAGGACTTGCCCGAAGCCTCAGGTCCAAATACTTCAATTAATCTTCCGCCTGGAAATCCTCCATTTATAAATTTACCACTACATATGTAATTTATAGACAAATTTCCAGTATCTACATAATAAGGAACTACTCCAGCATTTGCTAAAACTTCACCGCCAGTATCTTTCAATATATCTAACAATACCGAATCTTTATCTTCTTTATCTTTTTTAGGTCTAGCCATTTTTTTATTTAACTCCGAATGAATTTTGTTTGTTTATAATTAAAAAGTAGTCGCCCGACATTCTAAAATAAATAATAAAAACAAATGAATGTCGGACGACTACGAACGAACTAACTACTATTTGATGTTTTTGAGTTCACTTAGAAAGTCTGCATCAGCCTCTAAATCAACATCAATATCATCATCACTCACATCTACATCACTATCACTATCACTTACTTCACTTACTTTGGATTCAACCTTAGTTTCTACTTTTTCAAAAACAACATCATTTTTCTCGACATTATTTTTCTTAGCAAATTTAGATGGATCAAAACCATCCGTATCTTCTTGCTTATATCCCAGATGTATAGCAAGTTCATTTTCTAATTCTTCAGGAGTTTTCAAGACCCTTAATGCTGTTAGGTCATGTAAATTTTTCATCCATTCTTCACATTCTTCTGGAGTTCCTGCTGGAGATGGATCAACAAAACATGATGCTTCATAACTAGGATACGTGTTCTCGCCAGATTTCCTAATAGATTTCATTAATTTGAAATCACGACCAGTCTTGAAATCTGTGACATCTCCATAGCCATCAATATTCATCTCTTCATCGCCAACTATTCCTCTCAGAATAATTTCATGAACAGTTTTACCAACAGAAAGAATTTTTGGGCCTACATTCTGCATAACGTTGCCATTTTCATCTCTTTCTGAGCGTACTATTACGTTGTAATAGTATCTTTCAATTGGCTTCATTTCTCTATAAGAATTCTGCATTTCCTCTTTTTCTTTTTGAGGCTTAGTTTCAGATTCTTTCCAAAGCCATTTTAAATAATCACCAATTGGATTTTTACCTACCCATCTGCCATCAACTTTGACTCTTGGGTCATGAAGACTTTTTCCATTTACCTTATGAATTCTTGTCCACTGAAAAAATGGATTCTTATCTCTGCCGAAAGCACCAGATGGTGCAGGAGGTAAAATTCTTAGAGTCACACTGCCTTTGCCTTCAGGCATTCTCACGAATTTTTCTAAATAGGAAGAAGAAGTTGTTTCTTCTTTTTTGTTTTCTTTGTAACTAGCTGTTAATGAACCAAGATCTAAATTCATCTTTTTCTCCGTTTTTTGAAAGTTTTTGAAAGTTTTTGAACGTATAATTTAGTTTTCAAACGTCAACAAGTTTGTAAATTATTTTATACGTATAACAAACTAGCAATAAGTTTATTATACTAAAATTATATAGTGAGTCAAGTTAAACTTTTGATTTCTTTTCAATCTCATTTTTCATTTTTTCTTCTAAAGCATCCATTTTTTGCTTAATTGAAACATGACCTTCTGCTTCTAATAGATCATTTACTTCTTTTTTATGATCAATTTCTTCTTGGTATTCTTTTTCTAATGCTTCTAATACTTTCATATTATTTTCTAATTTAGTAATAATATTTTTATTCTTAATATCTTCTATTTCTTTACTTTTGGACTCATTCATAATTGGCTTTATTTTTTCTCTAAATTTTTTCTCTAATTTATCTAATTTTCTTTTTTCAGATAAATTTTTACGAAGATTATTTCTTCTTGCTAAGACTCTTTTTTTAGCAATTTCTTCTCTATTTTTCTTTTTTTTATCTTTTTGCTTCTTTGTCATTTCATCTCCTAATATCAGGCATATCTGTCTCTACAGACATATTTTTCCACAAGTTAACATCATCGTGCGATTGGATGCTCGCACTAGGTTCATTTTCAAATGATAACCCAACAGGCGGGACAACAAAACATTCTGAACTAATTTCAACTTCTTTTTCTCTATCATCTTTTGTTAAATAATTTAATATTCCCATCCCAATAGATTTTTCTTTGTAAATAGGATATTTTTTACCGACTGTAAATTTGTAACCTTTATTTTCTATTCTTGCCTTAACTATTATTTCTGGATCGTAGACTTCTTCTCTTATCGGCCTTTTTCTTTGAACTAGATTTTTTTTCTCGCCTTTTTCAATAGCAGAATTGTCTATTGCGTAGTTTGCAAATTTAGAATCTTTATCATCATCTTTTTTTTCACAAGAATTTTGCTCGCAAATATTTTCACTAAATATTTTTTCTTTTATTTTTTCTAACAAATGTTCATTTTGCAGTATCTCATGAACATCTTCGTCTTCTTGGTAATCTTCTAATACTTTTAAACTTTTATCAAAATTAAATTTTTTATTTTTTATTATAATTCCTGAATCTGATTCTTTGAACCTGATTCTTTTTTTTGCATATTCATATATTTCAACATCTACTATTAATATATTTCTTCTTGCTAATTGAGAAATTATTTTATTGGCTAAGAATTCCAAAGAAACTTCTTCGTTTATTTTGCCTATTTTTATATTTTTTTTCAAAATTTCATCTTTATAAATACCACTTTTATCAGTGGATTCTTTATAATGATATATTACTTCATATCCCATGTCTTAAAGTAGTTTATTTTTCTAAAATTCCAATTCTATTTCTAGTATTAAAAAAGTAAGGTTCTCTATTTTTCACCTTGCAAAAATCAACGAATATATTTTTTATTTTATCTTCAGAATTATAATTTACTAAAATATGTCCTTTCTCATTTAATTTTTCCCAAAAAAAATAAATAGCATCTTTGATATAATCGAAATTATTTTTTTCATTAACAATTAGCAAATCAAAATTTTCAATATCATGAATAAATTTATCATATATTGAACCATAATAATAATTAATATTAACTTTATTATTTATATCTTTTATATTAGAAATGGCCATTCTGTTTGAATAGTAACCTTCGCTCTTATTTTGAAAACCTAAAAAACTTTCGACTTGATTATTACTCGTTAGGTAGCAACAAAATTCTAGACCTAAATCCAACCCTACTTGAACAACAGATTTGGCCTTTATGAATTTACCTAAATTATAATAAAAAGGCAAATTAAAAGGATCTTGATATTGAGGACTTTTTCTAGATGTGTCATCTAGCAATCTCAATCTATCCAATAAAACTCTAGGAGAAATTAATTGCTTTTTTAATTGATTATCTATTTCTGCAAATAGGTTCATAGCGTGACGAAAATAGGATTATTACCAATTTTTTCCATTATGTTTTCTAAATAAGTAGAAGAATCTCTTGAAGACATGCCTCTGCTAGACAACAAGCATAAACATTTTTCAAAGTCGTAAACAGCCACACACAAATTTTTATTTTGAGTGTAACCTATAACTCCTTCGTCAAGATCTTCAACTAAAATTGCATTTGGATTGATCTTCTTCAATCTTTTTATGATTTCTTTATATCTCATTTTAGTTCCTTCCACTATACTGTTTCCAAATCATCAAATCAAAATCCGCAACTGTCATTTTTGCTTTTTCTACAATATCTAAAAATATTTTTTCTAATTTTATATAATTCTTTTTGTTTGGAGTTTGAGAAGGCACATCATAACCTTGATCTTTTAGATATCTTAGCAAATGGACATCTAGACCTGCGTACTTCGCATTTTTTCTACTATGAATTATAAAACATCTACTTGTTTTCATTCCTATTCCATATATTTTTTCCAATTCGAAAGCAGTGCATTTTTTTAGATCTAAATAAGATCTAGATATTTCAAAAAAACTTCTAGATTTATTGTTGTAGCAACCTACGCCATTTTTTTTAAGATAATTACAAATTTGATCTTTTTCGAGTTTTCGCAAACAGTAAAAAGGTTTTCTTTCCTTTATTTCAAGCAAATTATGTATTTCTATTAAAAATTTTTCTAAACATCTACTTGCTGTTATAGCATTTTTTCCTGCTGCTAATATCCACCATAAAATAGTCTCCTCTAACTCTTCTGTAGAGTTGTCAAATTTAGTGATGTTTTTAGGATCAATCATTATTTTCTCACTATGTTGTCTACATAATCATTGATTTCTTTTTTGCTTACAATATCAACATTTAATTTATCCATTTCTTTACGAAGCATGTGACCTCTACTTTGAGCATTCTCATGTGCTTTATCCCATGCTTTTATATGCTGCTTCAAAAGAGTAACTTTATATTTTGAAACAATTACATCTTTTTTAGCAGAAACAACAGGTTCGTATTTCTTTGCGTTTGCTTCAGCTAATTTATCTGTGCATCCTTGATCCTTAAATTTTTCATAGGCATCAGAATACAAAACTTCATATTCATGCTCTTTCATTGCTTGAATATATTCTGCTTCTGCTAGTTTGCTAGAAAAATAATCGTACCATAAACTCAATTTTTCCATAAAAGAATTAATGTTAGATTCATCAAAAAGAAGAATTGAACTGTCTAATGTTACTTCTTCTCCTCCTATTTTTATTGAATTTTTATTTTCTGGAATTTGCATAATCAATCTCCTATTTCATCGGGTTCGTCTAGATTCATATCATAATTATTCGCAGGATCGCTTTCAAATACTTCTTTTTTTGTCTTTTTCGATTTGTTTTTGCTAATTTCTTTTGCTACTTTTTGTTCTTGTAATTCATTTTCATCTATTGTTTTTTCTTCTTTTATAAATTCATTTTTATACAAAAGATCATATTTATCTTTGCTTATTTCTCTCATCTCTAATGTATCTTGATCATACTCAATATGAAAAGAAAATCTACTTTTACCATGACGATGCTTAATTACAAATATTCTTGCAACAGCAGCTTTTTTTTCCAAATTCATCTGATTGATTGACCAACAACCATCTAAAGGACGAATTTGACCGTAAGAATCTGCCAAATTTGTATCATCTATAAAACCTGAGCCAAGGGAATTATCTTTATTTTGAGCCTCTCTTGCAGTCTTATTAGGCTGCATAGCGGTGAAAATACAAATGCCTTCTTCTGTTGCCAATCCTCTTAAATCTCTAACTATTTTATACCTTGACTCATGCGTAGCAACTCCAGGATGATCTTTCATTTCCCCAATGTAATCTATAACAAGCAAATCAGGCTTGAATCCATTCATGTACAATTGTTGCAAATAAGCCCTCAAAGTATTTACTGACATGGATCCTGCGGGAAACTGTTTGATTAGCAATAGCTTTTTATCTTCTAATTCTTGTACAAAATCTTTAATATCATCTTTAATTTTATTTACATTTTCTTCTTTTTCTAAAATTTCCCCAATCTTAATTCCTGCAAATTGCGCATCAAATCTTTCTGCTATTTTATCTTCGTCCATTTCTAACGAAACATATAAAACTTTTTTACCATAATATTTTACATTTTTCAAAGCACCAGTGACCAGCGCAAGACTCTTACCCGTGCCGCTCATACCTATCCAAGAGTAGATTTCTCCTCTATGAGGACCACCACCTAATAAAGCATTATCAATTGAATCAAACCCTGATGTAAACTTTTCTTTAGTCTCTTCTTCTTCCTTGAGTCTTTCAAATCTTTCTTCAAAAGATTCAAAATAATTCAAACCCTCATTAAAATTTCTATCTACTAATAAAGCCTCTTGAAGAACACTTTGTATTTTTGACCATGTGGAATCTTGATCGGGATTTTTTTGAATCAATTGCAAAGAAACATCAAATGCTTTTTTCAAGCCCATCAATTTAGCAAAATTCAATATTTTTTCTAATAAATACTCTCTTGATTCTAAATTGGGTATGTATTTTTTATACAACAAAATTGTTTCGCTAATAAACCTTTCTTGAATATCTTTAGATTTACTAGAAACACTCTGTTGCACTTCTTCTATTACAAAAGTTTTTTGAGGAAGTATGTTGTATTTTTCTAAATAATTAAATAATATTTTACATAATAATTGATGCACTTCATCGACAAAATAATGGTTTTCTATCAAATCTTTACATTGAATAGCAAACCATCTGTCATTTAATAAAAGTGCTATTACATTTCTTTGAAAATCTTCGTGCCAACTATATTTAGCATCATAATTGATATCAGGATCTATATTTTCTTTTAATTTTTTGATTTCATCTTCGCTCAATTCTGACAAATCAACATCATTCATACTTACTTCCAATTTTTATCTAGAAACTCTTACAAATTTTGCACACTTTGAATAATCCTTTAGATTTCTTGAACCAATATATGCACCACAACTACGAATTCCTCCTAAAATTTCTTGGATGACATTTTCTACCGGACCTTTTGATAGAATCTTAGAAACTTTTCCTTCAGAGGCTCTATATTTCTTTTTTCCTTCTCCGTGCTTTTCCTGAGCATAGTGACTACTCATTCCATAAAAAGTTAAATATTTTCTTAATCCACGACCACACTGAACAGTATTGCCATAAGAAGACTCTGGGTAATCATTATTTATTTGCTTCCAATTATTATCTGCGTCAAGGCTTTCGTAAAACCATTCGCCAAAACATTCATCTGTGCCTGCAAACATGCCACCAATCATCACCCAATCAGAACCACCACACAAAGCCTTGCAAATATCACCTGGGTCCTTGCAACCACCGTCACTCATAATTAATCCTAATCTTCCAGACTCAACTCTTAAGCCATGAGAAGCATGAGCGCACTCGGTCACGCAACTAAAAGTGCCATACCCAACACCTGTCATTTTTCTGGTCTCGCATTGAGATCCTGGGCCTATTTGAACTTTGCATATATCTACTTTCCCATGAATAATTAATTCTTCACAAATTTCAGGAGTAGTAACATTGCCTGCGCAAATTATGCTTTCTTCAAATTCTTCTCTTACATCTTTGCAAAATTTTACAAAACTTTCCATGTATCCATTAGGAACATCAATAACAATATTGGGAGAAGTTCCTAATTTATTTCTTAAAACTTTTAATTTTTCAATATCTTCATAAGATTTACCAATTGTAACCCAAGCATAATCCAAGCCTGATTCTTCAATTATATCAAGCAATTCTTTAGCAGAATAATATTTGTGTAAAGCAACTACCATTTTATGTTCCGAGAACTTCTTTGCCATTAATTTAGAAGTTAAAGGAACCATATTGGCACACATGATAGGAATGCCTTCCCAATTTCTTGGGCTATGATAAAATTTAAAATTTCTTTCTAATATTACTTGACTTCTACTTTCTAGAGTTGTTCTTTGAGGAACAATTCTAACGTCTTCAAAATCTAATTTTATTTCTTGGCTAATAAACATAAATAAACCTAATAAAAAATCCTTTTAAACTATTTTATAACATAACCTACAAAAGTCAATATGTACTATTCAAACAAAAATAAAAGAATAAATAAAAAAATAAAAAAAGAAATGGAAAAAAAGTGCAAGTTCTGCGGGAATGATGAATATTGCACTCTTCAAGTTCATCGAATAATTCCAGGATGTAAAGGCGGAAAATATATCGACTTAAATACTGTTGTTGTTTGTTCAAATTGCCATAATAAAATCCATAATGACATAATCAAAATTGATAGAAAATATTTTTCTACCAAAGGATGGATTTTACATTATTTTGATGAAGAAGGAATTGAACATTGGGACTAAATTCATTTAGCTAAATAGTCAAATTCCGAGATAGAAACCATACCTGTTCTAATTGATCTTTCTTTTGTAATTTTTTTACCTAAAGTTTTTTGAGCATTCCATGTGATTGCCTTGCAATAAGTTATAAATTTTTTATCCATAACAAGATCTGCTTTTTTATTTGGACGATCTTTTATTGGAACTATACATTTTACTAATTTTTCTAACATTTTCTCTTGTTGAGGACCAAATTTTTGTCTATTTGCTCCATGTCGAGTTTTATTTTTCCACAAATCCTCTAATTCATTCAGAATGCATTTAGAAGGATCGTCCGAAACATTTTTTCTACATAATTTTAAACATGCTTCAATATAGCACTGTCTTTTATAATAAGAAGCCGCTCTAAGCAATGCTATTCGCATATCCTGAGCAACGTCTTCTTGATTATCCGTGTGATTGTTTTTTGAATTCTTTTTTATCAATTGCCAAGCTTGATATTCACAAAGTTCGCCAAATTTTTTTTCTAAAAATTGATATTCTTTTTCTGATATTGGAAATGCATTAATTATTTCTTTCATACTATTATTCTCCGTATTTTTTTAAATTATTTAATTTGTAACCGTAAGAACAAGATGTTTTTAGTAAAAGACCATTAAATAAATCATCTTGTTCTTCTAATATATTTTTTACGATATTGTAAGTTTTTTTTATCTTAATTCTATCACAGGAAATAATATAACCATCATGAACATGAAAAACAATTTTAAAATTATTGCTTTTTGATAATTCATGTAATTTTACTAATTTTCTTAAACATATCATACTTGAAGGAGATTGAATACAAAAATTATTTAATTTGTAATATTCATTTTCATCAAACTTTCTTCTTCTGTAAAATACATCTTTTGAATAATTGTTGCTATCGACTTCTTGAGAGTTAACCCAAGTAAAAGCAACGGGAAAGGCGTTCTTTATTCTATATATCAACTTAGAAGAATTTTTTTCACTCAATCCAATTTTTTTAGATAAAGATTTAGATCCTTGTCCAAAAATTATAGGTAGAAAAATATTTTTACATAATTTTCTTTGTTCTTCAGTAGGATCATTATTCGTGAGACTTTTCCAAACATATTCATAAAAATCTTCTGACTCAATTGCTTTTCTTAATTTTTTATCCCCAGAAAGCCATTCAAGAACACTTACTTCCATGTGTTTGTAATCAAAATATAAAAAGATATCTTGATCAGAAGGTAATCTAATATTCTCTTTATCTTCCTCTTTCAAATTATGAGGCAAATAATAATCATTAGAAATTTTTTTATTGCTCATCCTACCATTGAGTTGACCTTCAACTTCATAATGACAATAAATTTTTCTTTTATTTTTAATATCAATTAAAAATCTACTTTCAATCTCTGGAAGGGTTTCGCTAATAAGAGGAATATAAATTTCTTTGTAATATATTTCAAAAAAAGACCAAGATTCAGTATTTGATAATAATTCTATAATTTTTTTTATATCTTTTATTCTTACACTTCTATTAATTTCAATGTAAAAGTAAGAAGATATTATCGATAAATCATATATTTTTTGACCAAATGATAAATCAATTCCGAAATTCTTTTTAAAAAATACAACTATATTCTTTAATTCCCAAGTGAATAAATTATCAAAATCTTTAGAATATAATTCTAGCAATAAGGCTATTTTTTCTAAATTATCAGAATCTAAATTAATTAAACATTTATCTTCATTAGTCTCTATTACAAAATTATCATCCTTTAAATAAAAGTACAAACTATTATTTTTAGGATTCTCAAAAATTTCTAAAATACTATTTGACATTAGTGTTAGTCTAAGATATCAAAAATCTAAAAGTATTCAACCTTTATTTTGATTTAAAATAGAATTTATTCTTTTAACATCATTTTCTTTTGCTTCTTTAATTTTTCTATTAATCTTATTCAAAGATCCTTTATTTCTTTTCTTATTAAAACTATAAAAAATATTCTTAATTTGGTTTTTATTTTTACCATCTTCCTTCAAACATTCAATCATAGTTTTTCCTGTTCTTTCTATTTTTCTTTTTAAAAATCTTTTATATTTTGCTGTATTCATAATTTATTTAGAAATGCGCATAACGAGGTCCTCCCATAGAACCCTATTACTATTAGTAGGAATTAATTCTAAATTAGTAGTCTAATAATTAGCTATTAAGTCAGAATTAAAGAACTAAAAAATAGGAATTCATGTCTCATCAAAAAATCTAATTTCTTACCATTTTCAATTTTCTTTGTTATTAGCTACTACCACTATTTTTTTTTATTGTTCTATAGGGACCAAGACCCAGACCTCAATGACAGATTAACTACTGTCTGGTTACATGTAAAAAAAACATTTATCAATTAAGACAAATGATAAAATAGTGTTTCATAATAACAATTCAGTACCATAGTTTACTTAGAAAATACTAGGCGAGTTTTTTAACACCTATTGTTTGATCTTCTGGACCAAATGAAATTAGATAAACTCTGAAGTCTTGGAAAGTCTTGGAAAGTAAAATTAAGTTAGTAAGATTTTTAAGTTTTGACAATCATATCTATTTTTGTAAGATAGTTCAAGCCTAAACCTTATTTTCAATAAAAATATGAATAATTTAGAAATTATATTGAAGTACAAAATGAACGAAATTGAAAAAAAGGCTTTTAAAATAGGATTAATATGGGAAAAATTATGTGAAAAAGAATTTCCTGATGAAGTCCATTCAAAATTTCCTAAAAATAAAGATCCTAGAAAATCTACTTTATTTAGATATTGTTATAAATTAGCAAATGAAACCAAAGGCTTGCTTGAAAATAAAGAATATTATTATTATGTTTTAGCACAATTAAGAATATTTAAGTTATTAGAAAAAAATAAAGTTCACGCCTTAATAGGTCCTCAAATTCTTGTTGGAGATAAAGCTTGGAAAAGATGGCAATTTTGGAAAAGTAAATTAATTAAAAAAATAAATGAAGTTTCTGATGCAAGCGAGATGCAAATATTAACAAATGAAAATGAAATAAAAAAGCAATTGATAAATACAAAAAACTTTTTGAAAGAATTAGATTATGAAAAAATAGATAGCAAAAAGATGAAATATTGGATATACCATAGGAAGGTAAGTCCTTTTTATGTCACAATGTCCGATTTCTGCAAAAAATATGTTGACAACTTTGACTATAACCTATATAAACCATCTATAACTCCTTTGATAGAAGATTTTTTCGAAAAAGAATTTGAATATGAGAAAAAGTATATTTGATACAAAAATTCCCGAAGAAGATATAAAAAGTATAAAATTAATTAAATATAATGAAAAATGGATGTTCAAGAATAATAATAAAAATTATTACATTACTCCATCTATAATTAATATAAATATTTTGCCTCCTCATATTGTACTTCCAGAAAATATAATAAATTATAGTTGCAAAATAAATAATATAAAATCTAATAAAATTAAAATATTTTACGATACTAAAGATTTTATTGATTCTCAAATAAAACTAGAATATTATGACACTTTATTAGATGGTTGGCTTTACAACATCGAGCCTCAAAAAAATAAATATATTGAACTAAAAGATAAAAAAGTTTGGACTTGTAATTATATAAATTATTTCTACACTAAACCACCAGAACAAATTTATATTTGTTTAGAGGAATTTAATTAAAATAAATATATAAATTTTATGCTTACTACAATTGATTCTTTTACAACAGTCGGAACACACACTTGGATAGCGCCAGAAGGAATTACAGAAGTTGAATATTTAGTAGTTGGTGGTGGTGGTGGTGGCGGAAATGGTTTCGATACAGGTGGCGGCGGCGGTGGTTCAGGCGGCATGGTATTGGCAGGAACTTTAGCAGTTAGTCCGGGATCGTCTTATACAGTAGCTGTTGGTTCTGGAGGTTTTGGTGGTGCTGATGTCAGATCTAATTTCAACGGAACATCAGGTAGCAATAGTGTCTTCTCTAGTATAACTGCATTAGGAGGAGATTTAGGAAATGGTAGTAGAACGGTGCAAAATGCTGTCGGCAGAGGAGGTTCTGCGCAGAACAGTAACATTACCGCTCCTACTGGTGGTGATGGTGGTGGTAATGGATTAAGTGCTGTTGGAGGTTCTGGTGGTGGTGGAGGTGGTGCTGGAGGTGCTGGTAGCAACGGCAATTCTGGTTCTGGGGGCGCTGGAGGTTCTGGAATAAGTATTGATATTTCTGGCACTTTAGTAACTTATGGTGTAGGTGGTGCTGGAGCAAGAGGCAAATTCACTACAGAAGGAGCAAATGGAACTGCAAACACTGGAAATGGCGGTGGTGGTGGTGGTGGTGCATCATCTAATTCAGGAGGTGGAGGAAATGGCGCAAATGGAGTAGTAGTAATTAAGTACACTATATTAAATCCTACGCCCACACCTACACCAACAGCAACACTCACAATAACTCCTAAGCCTACATCTACACCAACTCCTACTCCCACTCCTACTCCAAGCGAAAAAAAATATTCTTATTTCGGAGATAATTATGGTCACTTCGAATTGAACAAAGGAACTAAAAAAAGATTATTTCCTAATTTCGCAAACCATAAAAATCAAAGAAGTTGAAAAAATTTAGAATTTAGTTATAATGTCTGAATGCAAGAAATTAAAATTTTAGATAAAACTTTTTCAAAATTCTTGAGTGAAGAAGTTATAGAGAAAAGAATAAAGTTTATCGCAGATAGAATAAATAAAGATTATTCAAATGCGGAAAATATTTTATTCTTAGGGGTTTTGGATGGATCTTTTATGTTTGCATCTGAACTTTATAAAAATATAACATTAAATTCTCAAATATCATTTATAAAAATAAAATCCTACGAAAATACAGAATCTAAAAATATAAAAGAAATAATAGGTCTTCCAGATAATTTAGAAAATAAAAATATAATAATAATAGAAGATATAGTTGATTCTGGCAAAACTATAAATTATATAAAAAATAAAATAAATTGTAAATCAATTAGAATAGCATCTTTATTAAACAAAAGTTGTTGTCATAACTTAAGTTTGGATTATTTTGGATTTGAAATTTCAAATAAATTTGCAATTGGTTATGGATTAGACTATAATGATTACGGAAGAAATTTGAAAGGTATATATTATGAAATTTGATAATGATGAAAGTTTTTATTGCTACGTAACAGAGATATTGCCACCATCAGAAACTCCTAGTCCAAACGCAAAATTCAATCCTTTCAAAGCAAGAGTAAATTGCAAATTAGGAATTATAGATCTTGTTTTCTGGGTCCCAGAAAAGATTGGAATAAAAAGAGAAGATAGGGACACATGGCCAATAAAAAATAATAGTTTTGTATTAGTGTCTTTCTTGAATTTTGAGGAAGTAAAAAAAGAATTAGAAAAATCTCTAAATAATAAATATTCTAATATTGTTGGATTGACTTTACAAGGTAATTACAAATCTAATCTTAAATATAAAGTTGTAAATAAAGAAGAAGTTCCCAAAGAGATATACGACTCTATTTATATAAACAGAGAAGAGCAATTCAACAAAGCTTTGCAAAGGCTAAAAGAATTTTTCAAGAATGAAAAGTCATGGAATGATCCTAAGGCATTTGAATGTTTTAGAGACTTAATTCAACAAACTTCTAGTTTCACGACATGCCCTGCTGCTATAGGCAAGCATCATTCCTACGAAGGAGGTTTATTGATTCATTCTAATGA
>Ga0136656_1000363_pt1 | contig 15490 bp, 18 predicted proteins | sample CPBDNA_9_FD_94862 | JGI IMG/M metagenome (GOLD analysis project Ga0136656, IMG submission 94862) | Freshwater to marine salinity gradient microbial communities from Chesapeake Bay, USA - CPBay_Sum_15_0.8_DNA (version 2) | ecosystem: Environmental > Aquatic > Marine > Coastal | place: USA...
ATATTCTTGATTTAATTTTTGTTCTAATCAATTTTTGAATTTCATATTTTTATATATAAACTAAAAGCCGTCTTTTTCAAGACGGCATTTCTTAAATAAAATTGATCTTGAATTACAATATAGATTAGTTTATAACTGAATTAGAAAGGAAAAATTCATGTCATTTCAACCAATAGAAGAAAAGAATGATGAAAGAAAGTTAATTAAAAAATTTGCCAAAAAAACCAAAGGCAAAGTAAGAAGTTATTTGGACTAATTGCTAAGGTCTATATTTTTATACAGTGAACTAAATGCCGCCTTTTTCAAGACGGCATTTAGTTTCATAAAATTAATTTTTTATTTCAACTTTTACAGATTCTTCTATAAAATACAAAACTGCATCTAACGTTCTTTGAAATTCTTGTTTTGTATCATTTAAAGAAGGATGTCTTTGATGAGTTCCAAATTCCATAACCATAGCAAATGCACCATTTCTATGATACCAATCTGCTTCTGCACCATAGATGGGTCTATTGTATAATTCACATGCTCTTTGGTGTCTATAATTTGATAACTCTCCCATTTCTGATGCTATTTTTTTATAATCATCAATGTTGGGATTATTTTTTGTACTATCTCCCCAAGGAACAAGATAAACTCTTCCGTAAGTATGTCCTGACAATACACTATTAGGTTTAATTTCAAGGAAGAAATTTCTTAAGTTGTTTACAGGAGGGACACTTTTTTTATCTGGATTATCTTTTGTAGGAAAATCTCTATTAGGGTCTACTCCATCGACTCTTCTAGATTTACCGTAACTATCGGGAGAAACTACAGGGATGAAATAAATAATTTTTTCATCTAATATTTTAGTAATTTTTTCATCTTCTCCATATTTTGAGAGTAGATGTCCCATATATCCTAGCATCGTGCTTGTGGACCAAGGTTCATTTCCATGTATACAAGCAGTTAGCAAAACAACGTCTTTATCTTTGTTATCAAATTCATTTGTTACTTTTAGATAATAAGTGTCTAAGCCTTTTGATGTTTTGCCATAAGTTCCTATATCTATTAAATTTGGGGATTTTGATTCCCAAACTTTTAGAATTTCAATTATTTCATCATAAGTTTTATGAGAAAATAAATACTCTTCATTTTCTAGCCCTTTTGGCGTTTTTATTTCTTTTTCTTTTTCAACAATATTTTTTATATTGTTTTGTTTTGTGTCTTTTTTAGAATTAATTACTTCTATGCAAAAAAAAGTAATTAAAACACATGACAAGATACAGAGTCCTTTCTGTAGCATTTTAACCTCCTTGTTTAAAATTATATTTACATACTTCCTTGTATGTATAATTTATTTATAATTAATAAAGATGTTTATAAATTCAATGATTTGTATTGGATATTATTTTCTGATTCAATTTTTTCTCTATTTCTCCAATCAAATGCTTTTTTGTAGTCAAATCCATATTTATTTTTTATTAGTTCGATGTCTTTTTCAGAAAGATATAATTCTCCATTTGAATAATATTTTTCTCCATTTTTAAGTTCCACCAAGAAATATTCATTATAATCATATTTTAATATTTTACCTAATCTTTTTATATCTTTTAAGCTGTCTTTGAAAAAACTTTTTACTTTTAATATTTTATTTTTTGTTTTTTGTTTATCGATTTTAGCACCAAGTATGTCTTCTAAATCAACAACATAATTGGAGTATTTATCTTTTACTAATGAGCCAGCAATCCCTTCTTCTCCACTAATTCTTTTTTGATTTGGACTATATGTAACTATTACGTGTGGTTTGTTGCCTTTATCGAATAATACAATTATTGTTCTGTCTTCATCAGAACTCATGACTCCAGCACTTCCGCAATTTTTCATTTTGTCACCAATTAAGTGACATTTTTTACCAACATTTATCCATTTCCAACCATTTTCATAAACTTTTATTGGACTTACATCTTTAAAAATTTGTTTTTTATCATATTTATCTTGTGCTTGTTGATAAGATAATTTTTTATAAGGTGCTAGATCTGTTAACTTTCCATCTTTTACATCTTTTATGAGTGTGAGATAATCAAAAAAAGTTGAATTCAACAAATCTTCTTCTATTCTTTTCTTAAAAAAATCTCTTTGTTCTTCAAGTTCATATTCTTCTATTTTTGGTTCTTTTTCATAGACATGATAAAAAGCCTTTTTGAAAGATTCTACATCTTTTGTTCCTTCGTATAAGCGAACATAGTCTGCTAATCCTAGAGTACGCATAGAGTAACTAGAATTAGTCATTATCCACCAATTTTCTTTATCTTTAAATCCGCTATAATCTTTGTTCCATTTTGCTATTTGAAAAGCATTTTTTCCAAAATTTTCGTACAAAATGTCTGCAATTACTTTAGGGAATCCTAATGCAATTATTTCTTGTTTGTTTTCACTTAAGAGCCATTCCCTAAACTTCATTTTTCCTCTTCGTCATTTACATAATGCAATTCTTCTTTTGCTCTTGTGCTTGAAACATAAAAAGCGTTTTGTTCTTGATCTACATCAGATTCTAATGTAGATTTTGGATGTGGATATAGACTTGGTGTCAATTCGAAAACTCTGTCAAATTCTAATCCTTTAGATTTATGCACAGTTACTAGAACAACAGAATTTGTGTCTTCCATTTCTTTTTTTATTCTTTTTATTTCAGATTGAGTTAGATTTTCATCAACTCCTCCTAATCTTCTAATTAGCCAAGATTTAAATGCTTTTACATCCATATCAGGATTTTCGCTCAATGCAGAAGTAATTGCACCTGATATGGCTTCTTTATTATTGATAAGATCTTTTAATTCTCCTTGTTTTTTGACTTTGCCTGACCATTTTTCTACTTTTTCATTGGTGAAATCATTCATTTCTTTTTCAAAAGATTCCATATGAGAATCATGTCCAACAGAATAACTACTCCATCTCATTATTCTATCAATTAATTGTAAAATTTCAGTAGAAAGATCTTTTCCATATATTACAAAAGGAATATTATTTTTCAATAAATCCATTGCTGCTTTTATCAAAGGGGCGTTTGTTCGTGCTATTAAAGCTGTTTCTTTCTTAACATGTCCTAAACTTTTTTTCTCAGATGACAATAAATCAATTACATCTTGATACTTATATTCTTTATTTGTAACAAGTCCTTCTTTGTGAGGATCTTTTTCTACACCTGATCTTAATGATTTTACTTTTGTATTCTTGTTGTTGTGATCAATCAATTCAGGAAGTGATCTAAAGTTATAAGTCAAACTTTGTTTTGCGCCTTCTTTATCTTTTGAACTATCTATCAACATTTTAGATATATCATCAAAAGATTTAGAGTCAGCACCTCTGAATCTATACATGGCTTGATTTGGATCTCCTACCGCTACTACTTTAGCACCTGTTTTCATCAAGTTTTTAATTATAGTCTGTTGTGCTTTATTGAAATCTTGAATTTCATCCACTAATACAACTTTATATTTTTTATATTTTTCCCAATCAATATCATTTTCGTGTAATGCAAGAAACCAAAGATCATCATCAAAATCTCTCAATTCTCCTAATTTTCTTTTTACAGGTTCTTTTAGTTCTTTCCAAGTTCCTCCTGATTTTTCATGAGTTTGTAAAAATTCATCATCTGTTCCATGGGGGATGCTTTTTTCTAACAGCCAAACAGCAGCATCTTTTATCTCTTCTTTGAAATCATGAGTTAAGAAATTATCCAAATTATAAATTTCAGATAATCTTTCATTAGCAGAAGGATTTTTTGCAACGTTTTCTTTAACTTTTTCTAAATCTGTGTCAAAATTATAATCTTCCAATATTTCATTTATTTTTTCTTTTATATTTGATTTACTTGGGTCAACAACATATGCCTTTGCTTTTCCAACTAAACTTGAAACTTCATTATTAAAGTTTATCCATATGCCTCTTATAAACGGTTTTAGGAAATTTGGAAATAGTTTGGAATCTTCATGATGAATTATTCCCATAGACTTAAGATGATTTCTGTATGATTGCCCATCTTGAAGCTCAGAAATTTTAGTTGTCTTTTTTGAATATTCCATTATTCTATCTGTTGGTTTTACTTTTATACCATTTGCTTTTAGTAATTTTCCTGCGAAGGAATGAGTGGTTAAAACTTCGACCATTTTTGGGAACTTTTCTTTCGCTTCCTTTTGGTTTCTTGAATTGAAAACTAAATAAAGCCAATTATCTCCTGGTTTTGTGTATTTTTTTGCCAAATTTAGAAGCATTGTTGTTTTTCCTGATCCTGCTAATGCTTCTATGATCATATGTTGAGGATCATCAGAATCTTTCATTTTGCCAAAAAATGAATCGATTTTCTTTTGTTCATCACTAAGAGTTATTTCTTTCTTGTCTTCTTGGTGTTGTGATCTTGCTAATTTTAGTATGTTATTTGAAGTGATTAGTTTTCCATCTTTCTTTATGCTAGAAAAATATTCTTTTAGTCTACTAGTTTCAATTGTTCCGTGATTTTCCACTTTTCCTTTGTAAAAAGTTCCGTATGTCCATGTATTATCATTATTATTTTTTAATCCAACAAGATGACCTTTCTTAAGTTTATATTCAGCATCATCTTTTATAATTTCTGCTAAAACCCATGCTCCTGGTTCTAATTTTGGCTTCTGGGCGTTGTTTGGGGCTGTATTTGGCACTCTTTTCTTTGTTGGTGTTTTTGTTCTAACATATTGATCTTCGCTTTCTAATTCTCTTATAGGCTCTCTTACGCTTGTTGGTGCTATTTTTTTACCAGACAGTCTTATTTCTAGTGCTTTTTTTATTTGATCATTTGTAAGATTTCCTGAATTATCGTCTGCTTTTATTGTAAATCTTGCTTCTCCTGTATTTATTTGATCCAACATCCAAGCAACATACGATTTTCTTTTCATTCCATTGAAAAATTGATCTTTTATAGATAAATCATTTATGTGTTTTCCTGTCTTTGAGCCAAAATCAATTATTGCCATTTCGCTTATTTGCAACCAGTTTTTAAATGTATTCATTTTATTATTCTTAGTGATAAGTCTCCTGTTCCTTTGATGATTCTATGCCATTCATTTGCTTTTATTTTTATTTTTTTATCAATAAATTCTGGTAAATGATTGTCTCTTTGGAACTTCCAATTGGTTTGATGCAAAGGAATGATAATTCTATCTTCTAAATCTTTATGCCATTTTAATTCATCTTCTTCTAAATTTTCAGAAAAAGTTCTAATTATGCCATTTTCATCTTTTGATTCATCAAAAGGAAAATTTTCTTTGAGTTTTTTTAAATTAGTCTTTTTCTTCCATTCATCACAATCAACTTTTCCTCCAAAACCTTTAGAGGCATAACAAGCTTTCATTTGTTTTTTAGATTTAAATGGCATTTTTTTTATTTTATTTGAGTAATATTTATATATATTACCATGGAATTCAAAATTTGGTTTTTATATAATGAAGTAAACTGGGAATCCGATTTTTCAGATGTTGATAAAAAATGCGTTAATACTAAAAAAATAGTAGATTACTTAAATGCAGTTCGTGCAAATGCAGAAAAAGACTATGGATCTAGAGATAAATTTCCAATAAACATGCCATTTGTTCATTCTAAGTCAGATTTTTTCAAGAAAGAAGACAAAGAAGTGGATGTTGATTATTTTATAAAACAAATAACTACGCCTCCAAAAAGCATAATCAATCAAAATGAAAAAATAAAAAAAAGTGGAATGCCTAATGAATTTGTTTATAAGACAGGTATTCCAGCATACAGAGGGATTGTTTTTGACATAAAAAGTAATAAATTTTATTTTATAAATACGTGTCCTGGTGCTGGTCAATGTGCGATAATATGCTATGCAAGAAAAGGACGATACATACAATATTCTAATGCATATGATAGCATGACAAGAAGATTAAATTATTTACTTAATTTTCCTGAAAAATACGAAGAACAAATGTATGAAGAATTGAAAGAAAAATGTGAAGAGCATGATGCTTATGTCGGATATAAACCAAAAGTAATAGTTAGATGGAATGATTCAGGTGATTTTTTTGCAAGAAAATATGTTGAAATTTCTGATTCGGTAATGAAGAGATTGAAAAGAGAAGGATACAATATAGAAAGTTATGCTTATACAAAAATTCCAGACATAAAAGATTCTTCAATTAATACTACTTTTTCTATTGGAGGAAAAGAATCTAATTTATCAAAAGTTAAGAAAGATGAAAAAAAATCAGAAATAATTCCAAAAGAACTTTTCAAAGATCTTAATTTATTGAAATTTTCAGATGAAAAAGAATTAAAGAAAAGAGTTTCTGATGAATATAGAATTCCTATTGATAAAATAATAACTTATGATGAGTTATTATCGACAACTCCTGCCGAAGAACCTAAATGGCATGTAATTGTAACTCCTAATGACGGCGATGATGCAGCCTTTAGAAAAGACGTAAAATTAATTTTTCTAACTCAGCATTAGATATTGATTTTTTCCATAAAATATGTAAAATGAAAAAAAATATGGAAAATTCTAATGTTTGAAATTAAAAAATTAAAATATAATTCTGTGTTAATATCTGCAAGATCTACTGAGGTTTTGTCTAAAACATTTATTAGATTTCAAGAATATTATGAAGGTCCGAAATATAAAGGTAAAATTTTTACTCTTGGACAAGTAAAAGAATGGTACAGCAATAAATTCGGAGCAGATACTTATTATAGAGATTGGAGTGGTTATAATTTTCCAAGTTGGGTTCTTGAGCCTTTTAGGAAAGGATTATTCGATCCTTTGACAAAGGAAGAAACCATAATTTTAGAATTATTCAAATACAGATTTGATAATTTTTATATTATTGGAGCGAATGACAAAGAAACAATTCGACATGAATTAGCACATGCTTTGTATTCTTATAATTTAAATTATAAAAAATCTATTGATTCATTTTGTGAAAAATATAAAAAAGAATTAAGTAAATTAAGTAATCATTTAATCAAAAAAGGTTATCATAAAGATGTTGTTAATGATGAAATACAAGCGTATGTTACTGATAATGATGATGAATTTATAATAAAAAATATAGATGGAGAAATTATCAAAAAAATTAATCAAATTTATAAAAAATATAAATAAAATTACGATACTCTTTTCCAAATATGATGATGTCCTTTTTTCCCAGGACCACATGAGTATCGACTATGCACTAGATATTGAGGAGCAAAAACCAATCCATTAATGGCTTTTCCAGATCTCCGCGACTTTTCTTCAGTGGTCCAGCTTTCTCTGATTTTTTTGCAACATTCTTCAATGTGTTCTGGTGATGGGTCTATGTTTTCTTCGTCATTTTTCATGTTTTTCTCCATTTCAAGAACATTCAGGACCAATGGAGAAAGATAAAGCAACTACTCCGCAGTTTGTGCGGAGTAGAAACAATTTAATTGAAATATATTTAATTTTTCAAATCTAAATTCAACAAAATCATGCGTATCTTGCAGTTGCAATATCATATGAAACTTGGTATGATATTTTGTCTTCTTCCACCCCAAAAAAGGATTTTAAATTAAGATGAAGCCTTCTCAACTTTTGTTTGGAATTTTTACGTTTCTTGCCATGCAGGTAATTGTCTTTCAATATGGACAAATTTCAAGCCTAAAGCAAGAAATACAAATATCAAATAAAATGAAACAAATAGATCAAGACCAAATAAGAGATTTGCTTTATGAAATATCTAAAAAGGATCAAGATGTTCAATCAATTGCTGTTACAAATTATGTTTCGGGAGTTGTTGATAGTCTAAATAAAAAAGATTATTATTACGAAATTTGGCATGATGGTTTTGATAAAGGTTTTGCAAATAAAGAATTAATTGATGAAATTGATCAAAAAAGTAAAAATGAAGCAGTGGTTGAGAATTAATTAAAAAAACAACAATAAAAAACAACCGTTATTTTTTAACGGTTGTTTTTTTATTTAACTATATATAATGTATGTCTAAAATAGAAGTATCTTATTTACCAGATTCAACTGATAACAGATTGAATTCAATTAATTATAGCGGCCCATTAGGCAACATTATGATGAATGTTGGATCAAGTGGAGGTCCAAGTGCATACGGCACCTATGATCAAAATGGAAATGCAGAAGAATGGACAAATACAATAAATGATAAAAAAATAAGAGTATGTGGAGGATATGCAGGTTGTGAATTAGAAGAAATAAATAATAAATTTCGTGATGTTGACGAAACACCAAAGAATTACAGAGGCTTCAGGATTTGTTCATTGACAAATCCTGATAATTTAAGTAATTTTGTTCTAATTGGAGATAAAAAAAATGAATCTGATTATAACGGATACGGATCAATAGATTATGATTATTATATAAGTAAATATGAAGTTACAGTTGAAGAATGGTGTGAATTTATAAATAGCATTGCATCTTATACTACCGATTCTGAATTAGATATAGGGATTGAACAATATGGTGGCAATAGATTTATGGATTTTTGGAAGAACACTCCAATTCGAATTTTTCCTTACGGAGGAAATCCCATAATAACATCTGATACTTATGGTATAATAAATAACACTTTTTTATGTATGGTTGATTTTGTTGCTCCTTCTTCTTTTCCTGGAAATTATTCATTTTCACCAAAAGAAGAACATAAAAACAAACCCATTACAAATATTAGTTGGATAAATTGCTTAAGATACTGCAATTGGCTCAGTAATGGAAAACCTGTGGGTTTTCAAACAAAGAATAATGATGGAGTAACGCCTAATGAAAGAACTACTGAAAATGGGTCTTATGTGATAAGAGGTTCTTCTTCAATCGAAAATTATATAATAAATAATAATATATCTTCGAGATATAGATTGCCCACATTTGATGAATGGTACAAATCTGCATTTTATAAAGGTCAAGGAAGGAATTCAAAATATTGGAAATATGCGACACAAAGTAATGAAACTCCTAAAATAGCAAATGAAGATACAACAGATGAAATTTCTCTCATTTTTGAATATGATTTAAAATCAGATTATGGAAATTATTATTATAATACAGAAACTTCTGTTCTGTTACCACTAAGTAATCCTGTTGATGTTGTTGTTGATTGGGGAGATGGAAAAATTGAACATTTCGATACAGGTGGACAAAAAGAACATTTTTATTCTTCTTACGGAAGACATACTGTAAAAATTTCAGGAAAATTAAAAAATATTGATCACAAACATTGCGCAAGAAATTATGAAGATTACTTCCCTCAAAAATTATCTAAGTGTTTAAGTTTTGGAAAATTAGGAATAGAATCCTTTCAAGGATTTTTTGATACTTGTATAAATCTAGTAAGAGTTCCTAATAAAATTCCTTTAGAAATAAAAGATCTTTCATGGTGTTTTAGTAACTGTATAAATTTAAACTCTAGCAACATATCGTTTTGGGATGTGTCTAATGTAGAAAAAATCAATTGGACATTTTATAATTGCAAAAATTTCAATCAAGATATTGGAAATTGGAATGTAAGTAAAGTTAAAGAAATGGCTTTGACTTTTTTTGGATCAATTTTCAATCAAGATATTGGAAATTGGAATGTAAGTAATATTACTGATATGTCTTATGCTTTTATTTATTCTGAATTCAATCAAGATATTAGCAATTGGGACGTAAGTAATGTTTCATTTATGGTTGGAATGTTTGCAAGTTCTAAATTCAATCAAGATATTAATGGATGGAATGTTTCAAAAGTAACAAATATGTCACAAATGTTTTCACAATCTCAATTTGATCAACCTATTGGAAATTGGAATGTTTCCAATGTTACTGATATGTACAGTATGTTTTCACAATCTCAATTTGATCAAGATATTGGAAATTGGGATACAAGTTCTGTGGTTGATATGTCTTATATGTTTAGACTTAATTCCATTTTCAATCAACCCATTGAAAATTGGAACGTAAGTAATGTTCAAAATATGTCTTACATGTTTGAAAATTCTATTTTCAATCAACCCATTGAAAATTGGAACGTAAGTAATGTTCAAAATATGTCCTACATGTTTAACTATTCTATTTTTAATCAACCTATTGGAAATTGGGATGTAAGCAATGTCACAAATATGCAAGGAATGTTCGCTGGGTCTTCTTTTGATCAAGATATAAGTGCTTGGAATTTAGAAAGTTTAGAAAAAATGAATTCTATGTTTGCAAGTTCTCAATTCAATCAAGATATTGGAAATTGGAATGTTTCCAATGTCACTGATATGGGAGGTCTTTTTGCTGAATCTAAATTTAATTATTATATTGGAAATTGGGACACTTCAAATGTTACTAATATGTCCTATATGTTTAGTAGAAACAATATTTATAATCAAGATCTCACAAATCTAGACACTTCTTCTGTTACCAATATGACTTATATGTTTAGATTTAATCCCATTTTCAATCAAGATATTAGTGGTTGGAATACAAGTAGCGTTTTATATATGAGTGGAATGTTTCAAGGAGCATCATCTTTTAATCAAGATATAGTTTTATGGGATACAAGCAATGTAATTGGAATGTCTAACATGTTCAATTCAGCAACTTCTTTTAATCAAAACTTAGAAAATTTAGATATAAGTAATTTAAAATATATGAATGGCATGTTTTCAAATATAAGTTTTAGTCCTAATATACAAAACTGGGATGTTCAAAATGTTATAAACATGTCGAATCTTTTCGAAAATAATACTTTATTTAATGAAGATATCGGAAATTGGAATGTGAGTAATGTCACAAACATGCAATCCATGTTTCTTAATGCTAATATTTTCAATCAAGATATTAGCAATTGGGACGTAAGCAATGTCACAAACATGAGAGGAATGTTTTATGGAACTATTTTCAATCAAGATATTAGTGGCTGGAATGTTTCAAAAGTAACAAATATGTCACAAATGTTTGCAAATTCAATATTTGATCAAGATATTGGAAATTGGGATGTTTCAAGCGTAACACATATGTTTGCCATGTTTTCAAATTCAGAATTCAATCAAGATATTGGAAATTGGGATGTTAGCAATGTTTTTGAGATGTCTTATATGTTTTCATCAAATTCAATATTCAATCAAAATATTGGAAATTGGGACGTATCAAACGCAGTTTATATGAATTCCGTGTTTAGTTCAGCTAATTCATTCAATCAAGATATTGGAAATTGGGATGTATCAAACACAGTTTATATGAATGGCATGTTTAATTCAGCTAATTCATTCAATCAAAATATTGGAAATTGGGACGTATCAAACACAATTAATATGAATTTCATGTTTCTTAGTGCTAATAGTTTCAATCAAGATTTATCAAATTGGTGTGTAATTAATATAGAAAATGAACCTACTAGTTTTGATGTCGGTGCCAGTTCTTGGGTTTTACCAAGACCAATATGGGGAACATGTCCGTGATTAATTTTTTAATTTATATTTTAATTATTTTTTTATTAATTATAATGCTTGCTTATATTTTCAAAGAAGATTAAGGGCAATAATCTGTAATTTTCTTTAAGGACATAATATAAGAATCAAATCTATGAAATTCGCTTGATAAATATTCTAATTTTCTTTGTTCGAAATCTTTTTCTTCATTATCATTTACATTAAATATAAAATCTTTACTTTTTCTTCCTATGACGCTATATCCATGCATAAGAAGATACGCAGCGGCACCCAAATCACTTACTACTTTTTTCATTTTTCCCTTTCTTATTTAGCATTTTCAGCAGCAATCAAACATCCTCTAGCAACAGAAAATAAAGGATCATCAGGTCTGATGACAGATCCTATTTTTATATTTTCTAGTTTTGCCAAATCTAAAATATTAGCAAATAATGTATCAAATCCTTTAGGCATACTTGTTCCGCCAGCAACAATTATATCTATAGGCTCTTCAGATCTTGCTTTTTTGCCTGCTTCTTCAACACCTTTCTTAATTCCATTTACTGTTTTTTGAATCATAATTTCATATTGAGTTTTGATTGCCCTTTGAACAAGAGTTTCAGGATTTTCAACTGTCAAGTCTGCTTTTATTTTCTCTCTATTCACATATGTTGTCGTATCTTCTCCTATAGCCTTAGAAGCCATTCTATCAATCCAGTCTCCACTATTTACAAGTGAAAATTGAAAAACGGGAGCACCATATATTGCATAACATAAATTTATCATTCCTGCACCGAATGATATTCCAATTCCTGTCCAATTTTTATTTTGTAATTCTGCATAAACAAGCGCTAATGCTTCATTTATTGGATGAGGATCTACTTTATAGCCTTTTTCGCTTTCGTATGCATTAAACATAGCGTTTAGTATTTTAGAATGATAATCTGCGTCTGTTAGTTCGTTAATAGCGTTTGCGGGGACGGAATAATATAATTTTTCATCTGGCTCTGATATCTCTCCTATAAGGCTATGACACATTACATTCATGATTTGTTGGGCATCTTTTTCTTTTGGATTTAGACACCCATCTTTCATAGGTCTTTTCAATTCAATTTGATTCATTGTGTAAGCCATATTTACGGCTGATTCGCCCAAAGCGTAAGCAGTATTTGTATCTTCTTTTTCTATGAGTGGAACCCCTGCATTTTTCATCATATTGAATACAAATCTATTATCTAAAGGCATTTCTAAAAATGCATTTACTTCTTTCTTGTAAACTAAATCCCCTTCTTCTCTTTTACAACTTACAAGATGATATGTACCAGCATCAAATCCAATTCCACTCATTTTTTCTCCTTGTTTGACTTATTTTATTTATTTTTTCCAAAATTAATCTTTTTAGATTCAAAATTTGGAACTTCCCAATTTATTTTATCTTCTTCTTCTTCTTTAATTGCAAATGGTTGGGATTTATCTAATGTTATATTAGTAACATTACCATCTAATTTTATGTTTAAATCTAATGCAATGTTTACTAAAATTTCATTATTTTTTGCGACTACTTTTACTTCGCCTGGTTTTATTAAGTTTGCCATAATAATATATATAAATTAAGTTTTCGAAATTACCATAATTGAGACAAGTATTTGGACTTCGACATTTTCCATACTTTCATTTTTTACTTTGATTGAACTTATTGAAACATCTCCTGCATTAAATACTTGTGTACTTCCTGCTGGAAGATCTATTATAGCATCTTCAGTATTGTTTAATTTGACTTTGACATCATTTGTTTCATTTTTGTTTGTAATTTGAGCGAAAATAGCAGAGCCGCCTGTGTCTTCTTTTATATTCGCGTGATTTGCATTAAAGTCCGAACTTGCAATTGCCACTAAGTCATAAACTTTTGGAAAATTTATTTGTTGATTATCAACATATTCTATCCCATCATCTTCAATAACTTCTAAAAAAGATTCTTCTAATGAAACTTGTGGATAAGCAAATCTCTTCCAATAATTAGTATCTGTGAATGTTTCTCCATCCTTAAGAACTCTATTCACTTTATTTGGACCCATGATATATACTGTTCTTTGATTAGAGGTCGCTAATAAACCTTGGCTTGAATTTGTTAATTTGACTTTGAAAATACTCATTTATTATATTCTCCTTAATTTAAACATATATAGTTTTTCAATATGGCACTTTTAAATAAAAAAGAAGAAAAAATTAAAGAAACTTTAGATTCTTTTTTTTCTCAATTCGATTCTGACATCTATACTGAAATAGTTTTGGAAGAAATTTTTTACATTATAATGAAAGGAAATGCGAATGAAGAGTAGAATTTTTGTTTATTTAGCGAAAAGAGATAAAAAAGAAGTAAAGTTTTTGGGAACACTAAATAACAATAAAAAATGTTGTCCAACAAAAATAAAAATAGAAGAAATTAAAAATATTAATTTGCCAAATGAAATAATCAATCTAATAATAAAAGAATATAAAATAAATAAATTAATATGGGAAATTTATTTAGAATCAGCCTCTTCTTATAATGAAATAAAGAAATCATTAATAAAAAGAGGCTATAAAAATCTGCCTCTTCACCAAGTATCCTTGGTAATAAATAATAGCAATTTGGACGAAAAGTTTTTCGAACAAAGCAAAACAATGATAAGAAGAAATTCTCAATCTAAAAATACATAATTTTTATTTATATAAAAGTTACCTTTTGAAACTTCTATAAAATATTTATTTCCTTTTATAGATTTTATTTCTCCACCATTTTTTATAAAATCCTTAACAACTTTATCTAGTTGTCCGTCTTCTAAACCTTCCACACTTAATATTTTGTATAATTTTTTAGAAGAAATATTTGATCTTGCTTGTTCTCTAATGGGACAAGCATTTTTTATTTTTTCGTCAAATTGATTTTGACCTTCGATCCATTTTTTAAAATTTTCTAATATTTTATTTTCTTTTTTATTCATTTTTACACTCCTTTGAAAAAAATGAAATTAACTGTTCCTCATTTATATATTCAGCATTTTCGTATTTTATTCCAGAAGAATGATCAAAAATATTTATGTCTTCTTGCCTTAGCCAATATAATTGTTTGTCAATTATATTCTGAGACATTATCTGTTGAGGATATTGATAATATCCATTATCCATTTTTACAGAACCTTCACGATAATCTATAAAAGATTCATCGCAACAAAACAAAATTATATTTTTTACATTAAACTTATAAGAAAGACTTATTGCTGCGCATATTGGATTTCTGTAGTCATCTAAAACTAGATTTATCATATTAGGAAAAGTTGAATAATCTAAGTTTTCAGATGGTTTATAAAAGTAAAATTTATTTTTATAATTTTTTAGAAACTCTGGGCAGGTTCTTATTGAGCATACTATATTCGGATAATACCTATGATTTTTTGGTAAAAAAGACATGCATTCTTTGTATGGATTATTTACCAAATATAAATACATTGATTTCTTAATTTTCGCTTCACTTCCTACCATTTTCCATTTTTTTAATGATCCATTAGTTCCAATTATTTTACTTTCATTTGGAACATTTTTTAATATTTCTTGTTTTTCATTCCAAAATAAACCATCAGAACAAATGATTATTGTTTCGAAACTTAATTTAGGCAAATCTAATTTTGGCAATCTTAAATTTTGAAATTCATTCTGAATACATATGTCATTTTCTTTCTTATATAATTGATTTATATCTATACTTTTATTATTTTTACATAAATTTCTTACCCATACTTTTTCTTTGGATAAAATATATTCATTTTTATAAATTTTCTTAATTCTCATTTTTTAGGATCACAAGGAACTAAAGTAAAACAAGGTCCATCTCCATTTCCTAAATTAGTATTATCAAATTGAATTGGAATTGGACCTCCTTTATAAACCAATGGAACTTCTAAGTTATCGGGAATTTCTAATTTTGCAATTATTTCATCAGGAATTTTTAATTCAATTGAATCAGGAATCCCAACTACTTTGATGGAATCTGGAATTTCTGATGCATCTAATTTTATTGGAGAAATTTCTGGTACTTCTA
>Ga0136656_1000364_pt1 | contig 15478 bp, 15 predicted proteins | sample CPBDNA_9_FD_94862 | JGI IMG/M metagenome (GOLD analysis project Ga0136656, IMG submission 94862) | Freshwater to marine salinity gradient microbial communities from Chesapeake Bay, USA - CPBay_Sum_15_0.8_DNA (version 2) | ecosystem: Environmental > Aquatic > Marine > Coastal | place: USA...
ATGTTCAACGGAAGTGGCCATCCGGGTGGTCCGGTGGCGTTCTTTGAGTTCCTCGACTCATGGCGTCAGACGGGCGAGTTCGTCGGTTTGACCTTCACCTGATGTCACCACGAACCGCCGGTGAGCTGGCTCGATTCATCGATCACACCTTGCTTGCACCTGAAGCAACGCGCGACGAGGTGCTCGACGTGTGTCGCAACGCCATGCGGTGGCATGTGGCGGCGGTTTGTATCTCGCCGTCCTGGTTACCGCTGCCTGCGGGCACGATGCCAGCAGCGAATGGTGGTGAGTCGGAGACGGCTCTCTGCACCGTGGTGGGTTTTCCGTCGGGCGCACATGCATCGCTCACAAAGTCGCACGAAGCGAGCCTTGCCGTGATGAATGGTGCAACCGAAGTCGACATGGTGGTGAACCTCGGATCGGTGCGCGACGAGCGGTGGCTTGAAGTGCAGGATGAGGTACGGATGGTGAGGAGTGCCGTGGATGCCGTTCGGCGTGACGTGGTGTTGAAGGTGATTTGTGAGTCGGCTGCCTTGAGTGATCACGAATTGCGGACGACGTGCAAGGCGGTCGTCGCCGGTGGTGCCGACTTCGTCAAGACGAGTACCGGATTCCACAAGGCGGGAGGCGCCACGGAACGTGCAGTCATGATCATGCGTGAGACGGTTGGTGCGGACATCGGCGTGAAGGCGAGTGGCGGAATACGCACGACCGCGGCAGCACTGTCGATGATCGCGGCTGGTGCAACGCGAATCGGGGCTTCCGCGACGCGAGAAATCCTGGCGGGGCTACCGGACTAGTTCGCGGCGTCGATTGCAACGAGAACGTCGCGCAACACCGTACCAGCCCGGGCTGCGGCACGCTTGCCGACGGCGATGACTTCCTCTCCTGACAGAGGCGTCGGTGAGATACCAGCGGCAAGGTTGGTGGGCAATGACAAGCCGAGCACTTCCAGTCCCACGTGTCTGGCCGCAATCACATCGAGCACCGTCGACATGCCGACCAAGTCGGCGCCCCAACTTCTTGCCGCGCGGATCTCAGCCGGCGTCTCGTAATGCGGGCCGTGCAGCCCGAGATAGACGCCTTCATTCATCGGGACCGCGCGGTTCGCGATGGCACGTAGACGCTTGCTGTAGGCATCGGTGAGGTCGACGAATCGCCCTGCAAACGGTGCAGGGGGATTTTCGCCGGTGAGTGGGGAGTGGCCCGTGAGGTTGATGTGATCGCTGATCATCACCGGCTCGGCGATCTTCCAGTCTTCTCGCAACACGCCGGCGCCGTTGGTGATGACGGCGACACCACAACCGAGCGCCGCGGCAGTCCGAACTCCGTGTGCAACCGGCGCGACACCGTACCCCTCGTAGAGATGCGTACGTCCCGTGAGTACCAGCACCCGCGACGTACCAACGGTGATGGACACGGCTTCGCCACCGTGGCCGAGGGCGGATGGTTTCTTGAAGCCGGGCACGTCTCCGATCGGACAGCGATCACCCGAACCGAGCATGTCGATGGCATCGGCCCAACCCGAACCGAGCACGGCAACGATGTCATGACTTCCGTCGAAGCGGTTACGAAGAAACGTGGCAGCTTCGGCGGCGAGATCAAACGGCGAGGTCATCGTCCAACCCTCGTGCCGTGGCCATCGAGCATTCGACGATGCTACGCAGCATTACTCGTCGTCGGTATCTTCGTCGGCAACGGTGGAAAAACCCGCTGCTGCCAGCCGAGCGAGTAGCTCGTCGCGAGGACTTGCGCCAGGTGCACGTGCCTTGTCGTTGGCGACTCGCCAGCCGTGTCTGGACGAATATACGAGTGGCGGTTCGCGTAGGCGGCCATATCCGTATTCCACGACTTCGGCAAACATCAACTCATGGTCCCGCATCGGCATCGTCTGGAAGACACGAGCATGTACCCACGCGAGGCAATCGGGTACCACGGGATGACCGTCAACCTCCGCGAGGTACTCGGGTGCGATGTAATGGAACTTGCGCCCGGGGTACGAGAAGTACTGCCCAATGTGCACCTGATCCCCGGCGAGGAACGACACGGTGTACTCACCACTTGCCTTCATCAGCGGGTAGGTGTCGTGCTTCGGTGAGACACTCGCCATGATGATCGGCTCCTCGAAGGAAACTTGGGTAACCCAGTGCGAGGTATAGGCGCGAGTGATGCCGTCGTGAGTTGCAGCGACCACCTCGACACCCTTCACCGCCTGGCCGAGTGCACGCTTGAGTTTTGGATCGATCATGCCGTCCTTCTCGGCTCAGCGTATTGGGAACGCCACGATTAGGGTGAGCGCATGACTCGACCTGGAATGTACTCCGGTGTGGCAACCGATGACGCAATGAACCTCGCAATGTCGGCCAAGGCCGTGCCGTTGTACGAGGCGGTGAAGAAGTTCATCGCCGAGGAGATCGAGCCGGTCACTCGCACGTACTTCGAGTTGGGTGAAGGACGTGCCGAGCGCTGGAGTTACGGCGAAGGTCAGCTGGAGCTCCTCGAGCAATTGAAGAACAAGGCAAAGAAGGCCGGTTTGTGGAATTTCTTCCTGCCCAATGCCGAGACCGGTGAGGGATTGTCGAACCTCGACTACGCATACATCGCCGTGGAGTTGGGGAAGAACCCCATTGCATCCGAGGTGATGAATTGCAGCGCACCCGACACCGGCAACATGGAGGTGCTCGAGCGCGTTGGTACGCCAGAACAGAAGGAGAAGTGGTTGAAGCCGCTCCTCAACGGTGAGATTCGCTCGGCGTATGCGATGACCGAGCCCGACGTGGCATCGTCCGATGCAAAGAACCTCGAATGTCGTGCGGTGCGTGACGGGGACGAGTGGGTCATCAACGGAGAGAAGTACTACATCTCCGGCGCGGGTGATCCTCGCTGCAAAATCATGATCTGCATGTTGCTCACCAGTCCCGACGCACCGCCGCACAAGCGACACTCGCAGATTCTCGTCCCGATGGATACGCCCGGCGTGGAGATTCTCGGTCCGATGGAGGTGTTCGGTGAGGATGACGCACCACACGGACACATGCATCTTCGTTTCAACAACGTGCGCGTGCCAGCCAGCAACATGTTGCTCGGCGAAGGACGCGGATTCGAGATCTCCCAGGTACGACTCGGACCCGGGCGAATCCACCACTGCATGCGGTCCATCGGTGCCGCGGAACGTGCGTTGGAGTTGATGGTTCGTCGCGGGTTGTCACGTGAAGCGTTCGGCAAACCGATCGCACGACTCGGCAAGAACACCGAGACGATCGCCAAGGCTCGAATTGAAATCGAAGCGATGCGTCTGATGGTGTTGCGTGGCGCAAAGGCCATGGACACCATGGGCAACGCCGAGGCCCGCATTTGGGTGAGTGCGGTGAAGGCCATGGTGCCCGAGCGAGTGTGCAAGATCATCGACGAAGCCATCCAGATTTTCGGTGGTACCGGGATTTCGCAGTGGACCCCGCTGGCGCGCATGTATGCGGGACAACGCACCCTGCGATTGGCCGACGGCCCCGACGAGGTGCACTGGCACGTGGTCGGTCGCGCGGAAATCAGCCGGTTCGAAGACGATAAGCAGCCCGTTACCGAACACGACCAACGGCACCAGCGGTTCTCTGGGCCATCCTGAGGTGCGGCTGCTTTGCTACCGTGACCGCTACGGGTGCGAGCACCCATAGTCGTCCGGGAGGGAACACAGCACCATGGCAGCGAAGAAGAAATCGTCGAAGAAGAAGTCCGTCAGGAAGTCGGTAAAAAAGACCAACAAGAAGTCGGCAAAGAAGACACTGAAGAAGAAGGCAACAAAGAAGAAGTCGGCGAAGAAGTCAGCCAAGAAGGCCGCGCAGGCGAAGAAGGCGGCCCCGGCCAAAGCCTCACGCACGACCGGACCCGTGGTGTCCGCCCAGCGAATGTTCAACCTTGCGGCATTGTCGGAAACGGTGTCGGGCCCGGGAGTTGCGGCGTCGCTGCCGCAACACGTGATGAAGCGCGGTCAGAAGGCCTTCATCGTCACCGACCACGGCGTGCGTGGCGCTGGAATCGTTGCACCGATCGTGGAGAACTTGGAGAAGGCCGGTGTGAAGACGTTCGTCTTTGATGAGGTTTCACCGAACCCGACGGATGTCAACGTGGCGGCCGGTGTCGCTGCCCTCAATCGTTTCGGTATCGACGGCACCGTGGTGGTGTTCATCGGTGGTGGTTCGGTCATGGATTGCGGAAAGTACATTGCACTCGCGGCACCGAACGGTGTCGACAATTTGCACCTGGCGTTCGCCCCCAATTTGGATGCAAACGACCGGATCGACTTCGGCACACTTGCGCCGAAAGCACAGGCCTCCAAACCTGGTTTGCCCACCATCGCAATTCCCACCACGTCGGGTACGGCGTCGGAAACCAATGGTGGTGGTCTCATCACCGACACGCTCACCAACCCGGCGGTGCATCGCAAGTTGACCTTCAGCAACCCGTCCGTTGCGCCGGTGGCGGTTCTTCTCGATCCGACACTCACCGTTGGCATGCCGGCTCGCGGTACGGCTGCATGCGGCATGGACGTACTGACTCATGCCATCGAGTGCTACACGTCGGCCGGATCAAATCCGTACGCCGATGCCCTCGCGTTGCATGCCATTCGATTGACGGGTCAGTGGTTGCCGAAGGCGGTAGCCAACGGCAGCGACCTCGAGGCGCGAGCGCAAATGCAGGTTGCTTCGCATCTCGCTGGTCGTGCGTTCTCGTCGGGTCCGCTGCTCGGTCTCGTGCACGCAACCGGTCATCCGATTTCCGGGCAGTTGCACCAGGCTCACGGCCAAACGTTGGCCACGATGCTGCCGCACGTCATGCGATACAACCGTGACGTGGTGGCCGAGCGCTATGCCGACGTGGGCGAGGCACTCGGCTCCGAACACGACCCCGAGGCGGGCATCGCAGCGGTCGAGAAGTTGTCTGCAACGGTGGGAACCAACAAGCGTTTGCGTGAGTTGGGGGCCACCAGTGACAACATCGCCGACCTCACACAGGATGCATTGCGCGACCTCATCATCCTGAACACGGCGAAGTATCCAACCCGCGGGGACGTGCACGAGTTGTACGCCCGCGCGTTGTAGACCCACCGGTCAACTCATGAGTTGTTTGCGCACGAGTTCGGCGATGTCGGTCCAATGTGCCGCAAGACCCGGGTGGAGGTCGTAACTCCCCACCTCGTGGAGCGGCACCCAGCGGGTTTCTGCGGACTCATGATTCGCGGCGTAGACGCCCGCGTCGTCGTTGGTCAAGGCGATGACGGTGTCGTATCTCCAGCTGCCGTGGTCGTCGGTGAATACGTGACGCACCGCGATACGCGTCGAGTCAACCCCGACCTCCTCATGCGCCTCGCGAATCGCCGCCGACACGATGTCCTCGTGCGAATCGCGGGCACCGCCGGGAAGGGCCCACGTTCCGCCTCCGTGCGTCCAACCTGCGCGCAACTGCAACAACACGTGTGCAGCATCGAGGTCGGTTCGCACGAGCAGCAGCCCGGCGGCTCCGTGCAAACCCCAGTGCTCGCGACCGCAGTCGCAGAAGAGAAATCCGTCGCCATCCCGATGGGCCATGGTGATCTACCGGTCTGCGCCGATCGCCCTAGGCGTGCACGGGTTGTTGGGGGGTGCCACCGCGAACTACCCAACGATCTCCTGCCAGTAATCGCGCACCGGCAACGAGCGACGTCATGACCACCCCGGCGATCACGAACGTGGTGGTGCGTCCCAACACCTCGTATGACACACCGGCGAACGACGCCGACACACCGCCCGTGAGCGTTTGCATTCCACCCAACAGGCCCTGTGCACCAGCCTGGCGTTCCGTGGGTGCCACCATTCCCACCGCAACCCCGGAACTGGTCACCGTCATACCGTCGTTCAATGTGTGAACCAGAAATACTGCCATGAGAAGCCATGGAATCGAGAGCGCTCCGTACAGGGTCATGCAAGCGGCACCGAACAGCATTCCGAATCCTCCGGCTCGGAAGGGTCCGATGTGCTGCACGAACCGGCCACCGTACGGCGCCATGAACACCATCGGCAGCACGAAGAGTGTCACACCAGTGTTCGCCATCCATGTTGGAGCATCGAGATCTTTCATCATCAGGGCCCACAACGAATCGAACGTACCGATCATGAAGAACACGGCAATACCGATGAGCACGCCCGCGGCAATGGCCCGGTCACGCAGCAGGTCGACGGCGAAACGTTCGGTCGGGTGGTCCTCCGCGGCGGTCTCGGGGATCCGCATGGTGAAGATCACGATCGAAATCACCAGGAGGACCGTTCCGATAAGTAGGAACGGCGCCGGGATGCCGAAAGAGTCGACCAGGAAGAGTGAGATGACCGGTCCGGCCGCGAAGCCTCCAACTTCGCACGACAGTACTCGTCCCAGATTTCGGCCGAGGTTGTCCGGCTCGCTCACGATGATGACGCGGCGCATCGCGGGCAGGGCACATCCCAGCCCGATGCCCGAGAGGAATCGAGCCCCGAGCAATTCCGGCAATGAATTCGAGAACGCCATGGCGAAGTTCCCGATGATGGCGAGTGACAAACCAAGGAAGATGAGCTGGCGCGAGCGACCTCGGTCGGCCATCGGCGCGATGGTGAGTTGGGCGAAGAACGAGGTGAAGAAGCCGATTGCAATCACCAAGCCGAGCGCACCCTCACTGATTCCGAACTCCTCGCGATAATCATCCAGCATGGTGAACATCACCCCGTAGGCGGATGACTTCACGGCAATGGCCACGAACAATGCGATGAGCAATCGCCTGCGTGGCACGCAGCGAGGCTACTGACCCATCTGCGACAATGGAGGCGTGAGCGTCATCGAGGTACTCAATCCGTTCGACCAATCCCTGGTTGGCACGGTTCCTCGCGCCGGTACTGGTGATTGTCTCGCCGCCGTCGACACGGCGCACGATGCGTTTCCCGCATGGCGTACGACGGCACCGCGCGTGCGGGCGGAAGTGCTGCGCAAGGCCTTCGAGTTGATGGTTGCCGAGCACGACGCGCTGTCGCGACTGATCGTTCGTGAAAATGGCAAGGTCCTCGCCGATGCGAGGGCGGAGGTCACCTATGCCGCAGAGTTCCTGCGCTGGTTCAGCGAGGAGGCCGTGCGAATCGACGGTGACTATCGACGTGCGCCATCCGGTTCCAACTGGCTGTTGGTATCACGTCAGCCAGTCGGCGTGTCGTTGCTGGCGACTCCGTGGAACTTTCCCGCGGCCATGGCCACCCGCAAGATAGGACCCGCCCTCGCAGCGGGTTGCACCGTGGTGTTGAAGCCGGCAAGCGACACGCCGCTAACGGCACTTGCCATCTGCGACATCCTTCGTCGCGCAGGCGTTCCCGATGGCGTGGTCAACGTCGTCGTGCCCGACCCACCAGGTGACGCGGTGTCAGCGATGCTGGCCTCGGGCAAGGTGCGAAAGTTGTCGTTCACCGGCTCCACCCGGGTTGGTGCATTGTTGTTGGCGCAAGCCGCTCAGCGGATCATCAATTGTTCGATGGAGTTGGGTGGCAATGCTCCGTTGGTGGTGTTCGACGATGCCGACGTAGAGGTGGCAGTCGACGGTGCAATGCTGGCCAAGATGCGCAATGGAGGGGCCGCGTGTACGGCGGCCAACCGCTTCTTCGTCCACGAAACCATCCACGACAGATTCGTCGAAGCATTTACACAACGGATGTCGTCGTTGGTGCTCGGCAACGGCATGGATGCCGCAACGCACGTGGGACCACTCATCACTCGAGCACAACAAGACAACGTTGCATCCCTGGTCGACGAAGCCGTCGCGAGTGGAGCAACCGTGGTGTGCGGAGGCAGGCGCGCGAGCGACGAGTCGTTTGGCTACCACCCAACGGTGCTCACCGATGTGGGATTCGATGCAGCGATCCTGAAGGATGAGGTGTTCGGCCCGGTTGCTCCGATCGTGAGGTTTCGTGATGCCGACGACATCGTCACCCACTGCAATTCGGTGGAGCACGGACTGGTGTCGTACGTATTCACCCGCGATGTGGCCAAGGGATTGCGATTCGCCGAAGCATTGGAGACCGGAATGGTCGGACTCAACCGTGGTCTCGTCAGCGACCCAGCCGCACCGTTCGGTGGGGTCAAGGCTTCGGGCATCGGACGAGAAGGCGGCCATGACGGCTTGCTGGCGTTCCTTGAAACCAAGTATGTAGCGGGTAATTGGTAGACGAGTATCTTGGTGTCCCACCGTTGTGGCACCGTTTCATTTCGGGTGCTGTCGCGTTGCCACTGAGTAGCAACCGCGGAGATTCGCTGGCACACTAAAAAACATGGGAGCCGGCGCTCGCAGGATTTGCACCGATTTGTTGTCGGAAGCGGGAGTGCCGATCGACGGCGATGCTTCGTTCGCGGTGAAGGTTCATGATGAGCGTCTCTGGTCGCGCATCGTCGCGCAACGCCAACTGGGTCTGGGTGAGGCCTACATGGATGGCTGGTGGGACTGCGACCAGTTGGACGAGATGCTCACGCGAGTAATCGCCATCGACGCAGCACAGCGAATTCCGCTTCGACCACGAATTGCGTGGCATGCGGCCATGTCCACCATCGCCAACTATCAGACCAGACGCCGCGCGACGCAGAATGCCCGTCATCACTACGACATCGGCAACGACCTCTACGAGCGCATGCTCGACAAGCGGATGATCTACTCGTGCGGCTATTGGCAGCACGCCGAGAATCTCGACTCGGCGCAGGAAGCGAAGTTGGATCTCATCTGTCGAAAGCTCGAACTCGAGCCGGGGATGCGGCTACTCGACATCGGCTGTGGGTGGGGTGGTTTCCTGCAGTTCGCGGCCGAACGCTATGGCATCATCGGTACCGGCATCTCCCCGGCGGTGCACCAGGTGTCGAAGGCCCGGGAGCGATGCGCCGGATTGCCGGTGACCATCCATGCAATGGAGTATCGCGACCTGACGGGGGAATTCGATCGGATCGTGTCCGTCGGGATGTTGGAGCACGTTGGTCCAAAGAATCTGGGGACCTTCTTCGACACGTGCGATCGATTGCTGGTGGACGGCGGGATGATGTTGCACCACACCATCGGGTCGACGGTGTCGAAGCATCACAGTGATCCTTTCTTCGATCGCTACATCTTCCCGGGAGGCGTGCTTCCGTCACTCGCGCAGTTCACCGAGGCGGCCGAACCAAAGTGGGTGATTGAAGACGTCCACAACTTCGGACCGGACTACGACCGAACGCTCATGGCATGGAACACCAACATCGAGGCACGTTGGGCGGAAATTCCGCATTACGACGAGCGTTTCCGCCGAATGTGGAGGTTCTACGTGTTGGGTTCGGCGGCCGGTTTTCGCGCGCGATCGCTGCAACTCTGGCAGGTGGTGCTACGACGCAAGGGCCGAGCACCCCGCTACAGCGCCGCCCGCTGACGGCGAGCCATTACGACCGTCCACCAGATGAGTGGTATCTGGAGTGGCAGTCGCCCGTAGGCGACGAGTCGCTCCGACAATTCCCGATCACGCCAATCCCAGGCCATATAGATGTTGGCCGGGTACACCGCCAGGAAGAGTGCCGCCGCGGCCCACAACGCCGTTCGACGTGTGCGGCGTACGAGCACACCAACCCCAACGATGACTTCGGCGACACCACTCAGATACGTGGCGAGTCGCTCCGAACCGGGGAGCGCAGGAGGAACGATGGCATCGAAGAATTCAGGATTCACAAAGTGTGAAATCCCCGCACCGAGCAGGAAGAAAGCGAGTAGTTTCTCTCCACGAGTCATGCGCGAAGACTAGGTCGTCGTGCACGACCCCGCCCCGACGGAGGACGCCGAGAACCCACCACATGACTGATCGCATCGACACACGCACGAATTGGTTGGACCCGCAACAGTTGAACGCCGTCCGCGATCAAGTGCCCCTGGTGTACGTTGACGCCGTCCCGGTGCGAATCGATGACCAAGGCAACGTGACCCATGTCGGGATGTTGCTGCGACAAGCTCCCGACGGGAGCATCTCGCGTACCGTCGTATCGGGTCGTGTGTTGCTGAACGAGAGAATTCGTGAAGCATTGTTGCGTCACTTGGAGAAGGATCTCGGACCACTTGCACTTCCCAAGATTCCACCGGAGCCCGCTCCCTTCACCGTGGTGGAGTATTTTCCGGATCCCACCATGTCGGGCTTTCACGACCCCCGTCAACACGCGGTGAGCCTTGCCTTCGTCGTACCGGTCTCGGGGGATTGTCAGCCCACTCAAGCCGCCCTCGACTTGGCGTGGTATTCACCCGTCGAGGCGGTGAGCGATCAAGTTCGTCGCGAGATGACGAGTGGACACGATCGACTCATCCGACTGGCCTTGGCGTCCGTCGGCGTGCTGCCGTAGGGCAGCCGTCGCTCGGGGGCGACTACGGCTGTCGTCGGCGACGTCGAACCCGGGACCTACGTCGACCAGGGGGTGGGGCGAACACCTCGAGTGCCTCGCCATTGGGTTGCTCGAGGGTGAGCGAGATTCCGTCACCGATGTCCTCGGGCTCGGTTGCCGCTTCGATCACGACGGCGGGTTCCTCCTTGGGTTTTCGCCCCAGGAGACGATCGAAGGCCACCATTCCACCCGCCAACATTGCGCCGACGGTTCCGTAACGCTGGGCGGCACGACGCACCATGTGAGCGGATTCAGGCAGTGCAGCGGGTTCGGTCGGGTTGGTCGGCTCCGTTGATTCATTCGTCACGAAGTCCAAACTATTGAGAAAAGTGATCGAACAATCACTCATCGTCCGGTTCGTGACGAATACTCTTTCCGTATGCCAGAAGGCGACACGATCTACCGCAGTGCTGCGGCACTACGAATTGCGCTGATCGGCAAGAAGATGGTGCGGTTCGAGGCCACACGACTCGACGGAGCCTCGCCCCGCGTGGGACAAACCATCGAAGAGGTTCGAAGTCACGGAAAACACCTGGAAATCGTGTGGGACGACGGGGTGGTGCTTCACACGCACATGCGGATGACCGGTTCGTGGCACGTGTACCGAGTTGGCGAGCGTTGGCGCAAACCGCCGCATCGTGCGCGCGCGGTGATCGGTGTCGCCGACTGGGTGGCCGTCTGCTTCTCGGCACCGGTCGTTGAAACGTACCGGGACTTCGACCCACGGCGGCACCCGATCCTCGGGCGACTCGGTCCGGATTTGTGCCATGAGCGCCCTGATATCGACGAGTGTGTGGCGCGGATGCGAGCCTACGAACCATCCGACTGCACTATCGCGGAGGTTCTGTTGGATCAGCGGGTGATGTGTGGTGTCGGCAATGTGTATCGCTGCGAACTTCTCTGGGCATGCGAACTGAACCCATGGGCGAGGGTCGGTGAATTGTCGACCGACGAGTGTCGCGAGCTGGTGTCGCTCGCCCACGAGATGTTGCGGGCGAACCTGGAGCGCGTGAATCGAATCACGACGGCGGCCGTGGACGGTGGCCTTGCGGTGTACGGACGACAGGGGAAGTCATGCGGTCGATGCGGTGATCTGGTCCGGGTGACGCACCACGGTGAAGCGAATCGAGTGTTGTACTGGTGCGCTGGTTGCCAGACGATGCACACCCCATCGGTTACCGCTCCGCGACGACTCGCCGACGATACCCCGACGGATCAACACCCGGCAGCGAGAATGTTCGCCGAGCCGCTCGAGGAGCGCTAGACGGCGGCGATCGCCTCCACGACGTTGACCTTGGTGGCGCGCCATGCGGGATAAACGGCGGCCACCACGCCGAGTACGAACGAGATGAACACGATCCAGAGGGTTTCGTTGACGGGCAATCGGAAGGCGATGTCGCCCTCGTCGCTCAGCGCGGCCACGACGACGATGCCCATCACGATGCCCAGTACCACTCCGGAAACCGCACCGAGCAGCGAGGTAATGACGCTCTCCCATCGCACCGTGGTGCGAACCTGGGACTTGGTCATGCCAACCGCGCGCAACAATCCGATTTCACGGCGGCGCTCAAACACCGACAGGAGGAGTGTGATGACGATTCCAACGATGGCGATGATGATGGACAGGCCGAGGAGACCGTAGATCAGGGCCAGAATCTGGTTGATTTGTGCCGCCTGGTCGTCGATGAATTCATCCTTGGTTTGCAGGGTTCCGATGCCTGCGTCGCTACTGATGGCGGCGATGCGATCACGAACCGTGTCGAAGACCGCATCGTCAGCAACCTTGATATACACGAAGGCATCGAAGATCGGCGATGGGGCGTCGGCGAACATCTCGCGACTGGCGACGTAGTTGGCAAAACTCGTGTCGCCGGACATCAGTCCGCGAACGACGGCATCCACCTCGACGCCGTCGATTCGAATGACCTTGAGCCGCGTGCCGACCTCCCAACCCTTGCTCTCGGCGCGACCAGCGTTTACGAAGAGACCATCACTACCCAGCGTGGTGAGATCACCCTCGGTTACACCGAGGTCGAAGAGGCCCGTGATGGTCGCGGGATTGATCGTTTGCACGAATACACCGCGCTGGTCGGCGCCGGTTGGTGTCGCCGGAGTGGCTTCGCTCGGGTCGACCAGCCGTACCGAGGTGAATCCGACACCGGTTGCTTGGGCCACACCATCGAGTTGCGCGATCCGGTCCGTGAGCGAGAGCGGAATTCCGCCGAAACCCTGCGAATCCACCGTGAGCGCGATGTCACCGCTGAACGCATCGCCGAACGTGTCGCGAACCTCGGCACGAATGCTGGCTGCGAGCGCGGTGAAGGCGGTTACCAGCGCAACACCGAGGAGTACCGGAGCAGCGGTGCGTGACGTGCGTTTGGGATTGCGGGCGGCGTTCTGTCGTGCCATCACACCGCTGGCCCCACGCATTGCAGCCACGGGAATTCCGATGAAGAGGGCGACGGGTCGCGCGATGGCCGGTCCGAGCACCAAAATGCCCGAGAACACCCCAAGTACCCCGAGACCAAGCACCTGAATCGGCGCATCGTTCATGGCAGCAACCATGGCTGCGCCGCCGGCAGCCACCAGGATCAGCCCAATGACGATGCGACGCGAGATGCTGCCGGCAGTATCAAGCGCGGTGTCGCGGAGGGCGGCGAGCGGGGGAACCCGACCGGCGCGCCGGGCCGGAAACCATGCAGCAAAGACGGTGACGAGTACGCCGGCCACGAGGGTGTTGATGAACGAGCCGGGGGCGATGGCCAAACCCTGGGTGGGAACTTCGAAACCGGTCGCCTTCAGCAACGCATTCAGCAACTGCGAGAGCAGGATGCCGATACCGAATCCGATGACCGAACCGACGATTCCCATGGCCGTCGACTCAACGAGCAACGCACGCGACACTTGACGTCGGCTTGCACCAATGGCACGCAACAAGGCGTTCTCGCGTTGGCGTTGTGCTGCGGTGATGGAGAACACGTTGTAGATGACGAACGATCCGATTCCGAGCGCAATGTACGAAAAGACGATCAGGAACGTGGAGAAGATGTTGAGCACATCCTTGATTTGCCCCTGCACCTCCGCGGTGATTTCTGCCCCCGTCAATGTCTCGAGTTTCAGGTCGGCCGGGAGTGCGGCATCGATTCGGCGTGCCAGAACCTCGTCAGAGACGGAGTCGTCGCCTTCGATGAGAATTGCGTCGACGAAGCCAGGCTGCAGGAGGAACTCCGACGCCGTTGGTTGATCGAACAACGCGAACGTTGCCCCGCCGGGTGACGAAATGTCGCCATAGCTGGCGACTCCAACGAGCGTGAACTCACGGGTGCCTCGCACCGCGACCACCCGGACGTTGTCCCCGACGACGAATTCGCCGTTGTCGGCGGTGGCCGAGTCGAGGACCACCTCGCTGGGTCCAATCGGTAGGCGACCTTCGGTGATCGACCACAGACCCGCCGAGTCGGACGAAGCGATACCGCCGAACGTTGGTGGACCATTGCCTTCGCTGCCGAGCGGTTCGCCATCCTTGCCGATGACTCGAGCGAAGGCTTGGATGTCGCCTGTTGCCGACGTGACACCCTCGACGCCACGAACGGTATCGAGTACCTCGATTGGCGTTGCTGCACGTTGTTCGCCACCGAAATTCAGTTCCAGGAACGTGGTGGAACGAACGTAGGCATTGACATCACGAAAAACATCGGCAAAGAGTCGATCGAACGTTTGGTTGATCGTGTCGCGGAAGACGAACGTTCCAGAAAGGAATGCAGTGCCGAGGATGACGGCCAGCGACGTAAGGATGAGTCGACCCGTGCGGGCGAGCGTCATCTTCGCTGCGAGACGAAACATGCGTGAACTACTCGCCGAGGCGCTTCAAGTAGTCGAGAACCTTCTGTGCAGTCGGCGAGAACATCTCACCAGCGACGCGACCGTCGGCCAGGAAGACGATTCGGTCGGCGTAACTCGCGGCGACTGCGTCGTGGGTAACCATGACGATGGTTTGGCCGAGATCGGTCACCGCGCGTCGCATGAAGGTGAGTACTTCGGAGCCAGTCTTTGAGTCGAGATTGCCCGTCGGTTCGTCGGCAAAGATGATGTCGGGTTGGCTGGCGAGTGCGCGAGCCACCGCAACTCGTTGCTGCTGCCCACCGGAGAGTTCGCTCGGGCGATGATTGAGACGGTCGCGCAACGAGATGGAGTCGACGACTCGGTCGATCCACGTTGGATCGCCCTTCTTCTTGCCCAACGTGAGCGGCAGCGTGATGTTTTCATATGCGTTGAGGGTAGGAATCAGGTTGAACGCCTGGAAAATGAAGCCGATCTTTTCGCGACGTAGTTCGGTGAGTTGTTTGTCGCTGAGGGTGGAGAGATCGGTATCGCCGATGAACACGCTCCCGCTTGTTAGCCCATCAAGACCGGCGATGCAGTGCATCAGGGTGGACTTTCCCGAACCACTCGGGCCCATGATGGCCGTGAACTTGCCCTTCTCGAAGCTCACATCCACACCGTCGAGCGCTCGAACCTCGCTGTCACCCGACCCGTACACCTTGCAGGCATTTGCTGCGCGCGCAGCAGCGTTTGTAGTTGGTTGCAATGTCGGCGGTGGAAGTGTGGTCACCTTTTCAGACTATTGCTGTGGTCGAATATCGAGACCGAATCGCGCAAGAAATTCGTCATAGTACGCCTCGTCATCCACATGTCGTCCGAGCGACACCCATTCTTCATCGCTCATCGCAGCCCGCGCATTGAGAAGTGCCTCTGCACCCCATGAACAATTCCATCGAAGTCGCGGTACGGATGTGGTTGCTGCTTCGAGAATGGTGGCGGCGGCTTCTTCCGCGGGTGTGGCGTTGGTGATGCCTGCGGCGTAGAACGCAAAGAGACGTCGGTAGTGGGCGTCGTATGCCCCCGACTGATTCGGGGCATCGATGTTCTTGCCGAATATGGAACTGCGTGTGATACCGGGTTCCACGATTGCCACGCGAATTCCGAACGGAGCGAGTTCGTGGGCGAGGCCTTCGCTCATCCCTTCTACCGCCCACTTCGATACGTAGTAGGGCGATTG
>Ga0136656_1000365_pt1 | contig 15453 bp, 13 predicted proteins | sample CPBDNA_9_FD_94862 | JGI IMG/M metagenome (GOLD analysis project Ga0136656, IMG submission 94862) | Freshwater to marine salinity gradient microbial communities from Chesapeake Bay, USA - CPBay_Sum_15_0.8_DNA (version 2) | ecosystem: Environmental > Aquatic > Marine > Coastal | place: USA...
TACAGCTACGACTACGACTACAGCTACGACTACGACTACAGCTACGACTACGACTACAGCAACGGCAACGGCTCCGGCGATGAACACTTTAGATAAAAATTTCCAGCCCACCTTGGGCTGAGATCAACCAACCAAAAATAAATAACACACAACCGAATAGATAACATGTCAGACGCAATCAAAATCAGTCAGAAAGAGTTCGCCAACACACTTCGCATCGTCCTCCAAGCGGACATGCCAATCAACGTATTGGTGCAGGGCTCGCCCGGCATCGGTAAAACACAGATCATTAAGGAGGTGGCCGCCGACTGTGGCTACGACGTCGAGTTCATTCACGGCGTTACCTGTGATCCGACCGACACCAAGGGTCTCCCTTGTAAGATCACCGACCCGGACACCATGGAAGAGCGTGCGGTCTTCCTGCCCTACGATTCCCTGGAACGTATCATCAATGCGAAGAAACCCCTGCTGGTTTTCTTCGATGACCTCGGCCAGGCTCCTCAAATGGTGCAGGCATCGTCCATGCAGATGGTCGATGAACGCCGCATCAACCAGTTCCGCATCCCCGACACCGTCCGTTTCGTTGCGGCGACCAACCGCCGCAAGGACCGGGCCGGTGCGACCGGCATCATCAGTGCCCTCATCAACCGCTTCCGCATCAACGTCGAACTCAACCCCGACGTCAATGATTGGGTGCTCCACTCACTCAAGGATGAGACCATCGATCCGTTGATCGTGTCCTTCGTTCGCTTCATCCACGCCGAAGGCGATCCCGTCTTCAAGTTCGACCCGAGCAAGGAGCTTGAGAACTCCCCCACTCCCCGTGCTGTCACTGGTCTCGGCCAACTGTCCCGTGTCTTCGGTGACCAGTTGACCCTGGCCCACGCTGCGGGTTGTGTCGGCGACGACCTTGCCACCAAGTTCATGGCCTTCAAGCGGACCTACTCCCAGATGCCCGACCCCGACCAGGTGTTGGCCAACCCGGACAAGGCTGTGGTTCCCGACCGTCCTGATATCCTCTACGCTCTCACCGGCGCACTCGCTGCCCGTGCCAACAAGAAGACCATCGAGTCGCTGGTGAAATACAGCAAGCGGATGGGCGACGCAGGCAAGCGTGAGTTCGGCGTTCTGATGATGAAGGATGTCCACCTCCGTGACAAAGCCAAGGGCAGCAAGGAAGGACTGTGCTCCACCCCGGCCATGTCCCAGTGGCTGGTTGAAAATAAAGACCTGCTCATCTAATGGCCAAGTTGAACAAGTATCAGGCCAAGGCCAACGAGGTTTACCCCGATGGTTTCATCGAAACTGCTGCCGATGAGGGTGAACGTGCCGGAGATACTTTGGCATTGTTCATCTACCGGGAGTTGAGTGACGCTGACTCAGTAGACGAGGCGGTCCGCCTCATGCAGACAGCTCACGATGAGATCGCTACTGTCCTCGGGGCTCTCGCCAAGATGGAAAAGTAACCCTCAACCTGTTGTGGTAACCATGCACAGGGTCCGACCCCCTGTGCATGAGCCATGACAAATTTGCCATGAATGATGAGCGACCAATCGGAATCTAAACCAGCAGAACCCCGACAAGCAGTTGACGGTATGTTCATTGTCATCGGGACCTGCCCCCACTGTGGTCACGCCACCGTCTGTGATCCTGCCTGGCTCCAACTGATTCGGAGCGAAGGCAAAGGCTTTGCCAACCTCGGCGGCTGCGGCGACTGCGATCAGTGCGGGTTTCACCAACATGAATACCACGTCCGCGCTGCTTTCTTACTATGAACACAGACAACATAACATATCGGGGATTCAATATCTCCGTTGAACAAAACTCCGACTGCTCCGACGACCCCCTTCAATGGGACAACCTCGGGCAGATGGTCTTCGTAAACGGGGACTACAGCCTCGGCCATGAGCAGGACAACGACATCAGAGAGATGAACTACCTGCTGTGGCTATGCCCTTCCCACAACATAACCGAAGAAGAGCAGGAGTGGTTGGACTATTGGAACCCCGACCCCTGGAACCGGGATGAACAAGGCCCCGGCGTTGAAGCCTGGGACTTGGCCACTGCCGAACTCAAATACTGGGAACTATCCGATAAGATTGTTGACCGCAACCTGGTTCACATGGGACTAACAATTAGCTATGGTTACTCAGACCGTCTCTATATCTATGAGTCCGGCTTCGATTGGGAACATCACGAGGGTCTCCTCTATTGCACGCTCGCCGATGCCCAAAAGAACTGGTGCATCGAGAGGGACGAAGACCGTGCTCTCGGTTGGGACTACCAACTGGATGAGTGGTGGGATTTCAAAAACAAGCGTCTCCTCAAACAGGAAGACATACCGCCCGAAGACCGGGTTAAGGTATCCCTGCGCGATGTCACCCGACGTCTCCTCAAAGGGGAGGCTGAAACCTACGGCCACTACCTGAGCGGCGAAGTCTATGGCTACGTCGTCAACTCGTTGAACGACGAGGGGGAATCTCTCGACGACCATATTGATTCCTGTTGGGGCTACTACGGCGACGATCACGAAGCCAGCGGCCTCCTCGAAGCTGCCCGGAGCGCCGTCGATTGCCATATCTCCCACCAACGAAAGAAAGTTTTCGACCGTCTCAAGGTCGAGACCCGACACCGCGTCCCTCTCCACAAACGCCAACCCTTTCCTTTGGGGTTGGCTTTCTAACGAATCCCATTGACATTCATTGAACACCTAACAATAACGATAAACCAATACAGATAAATGAACGCACAAGATAAGATATCAAAGGCCGTCGTGCAGATCGCACTCAAATACCCGTTCTGGGCGACGTTCCTCTACACCATGCCCCGTGTTCCGACGAGGCACCCGAAGATCGACACTGCCTGCACTGACGGCAAGACGGTTTACTACAACCCGGACTTCATCGACACCCTCACCCTTTCGGAGACGGAGGGGCTGTTGGTCCACGAGATGGGTCACGTCTTCCTCGGCCACCCGTGGCGGATGAAGGGCAAGCACAATGCGACGGCCAACAAGGCTGGCGACTACGTCATCAACGACATGATGAAGAAGGCCAACATCCCACTCCCTCCCAACCCGCTCCATGATGAAGCGTTCTCCGGTAAGGCAACCGAAGAAGTTTACAAGATCATCTATGTCGAACCCGAGGAAGAATCCGAAGGCGGTGGCGGTGGTGGAAGCGGCGGCGGCGACAGCCCCGGCGAGGGCCAGGGTGACGGTTCGCCCAACCCGGATGACAGTGGCGATGGCGATGGCGATGGCGATGGCCCCAACACCGACAACTACGGCGGCGACCCCGGCGGTAGCGGTGGATTCATGGAGCCTCTTAATGAGGACGGTTCCCAGCTGTCCGACAGTCAGCGTGAGGAAGCTCTCAACGAGGTGAAGATCAAGGCCCGTCAAGCGGCCGAGGCTGCCAAGAAGGTGGGCAAATTGCCGGGCGACCTTGAGGAACTGATCGAGGATTACCTCCATCCCGAGTCGGATTGGCTGGAGGTGCTGTCCCGGTTTACCGGAGCAGTTGCCCGTAACGATTTCTCTATGGCTCATCCCAACCGCCGCTTCGCTGCCGGTGATATCTACATGCCGAGTCTACACTCTGAGACCTTTGGCCGCGTGATCTTCGCCGTGGATAACTCCGGCTCTGTCAGTGAGCAGGAGGTTCGGCAGATGTTCAGTGAAATCATGGGCGCTCTTGAGTGCTATGACGACGACCCCGAACTCACTGTTGTCCAGTGTGATACTCGGGTCAACGGCGTCGATCGTTACCGTGCCGGTGACGAGGTCAAGGTCAGGGGAGGCGGCGGCACCAGCTACGCCCCTGTCATGGATTGGCTTCGCCAGAACATGTATACGGAGGATGAGCCACCTGTTGCCTGCATCTACCACACTGACGGCTACTGCAACGACTTCGGCGAAGACCCCGGCATCCCTGTGCTGTGGGCCTTGTCCGGTGACCACGTTCCGGCCCGTCAGTTTGAACAAAAAATTCCTTTCGGCGAGGTGGTCGTAGTGCCACCCGCCACCAATAACCAGTAATAAAATAACACACCAACCATACATATAATACCATGGCTAAGATGACAAAAGAACTGATCGAATTGGGCAAGACGCTCAAAGAAAAAGAAATCACCAAAGAGTTTGGCGACTTCATCCGCAATACTTACGGCTACGCCAACCTCGGTGCCTTCAATGAGAAGGCGGTAGCGGACGGCCACGCCGAAGATGACGATGCTTTGACTCAACTCTATGCTTCCTGGCTTGAGAAAGTCCAGGCCGGTGAACTCGATTTCCTCAGCGGCAGTGAGGAGGTTGACGAATCCGAGGAGCAGGAGCCCGAGCCCGAAGCTTCTGAGCCCGAGCCCGAGCCCGAGCCCGAGCCGAAGAAGGACGAGCCGAAGCCCGAAGCGGAACCCGAAGCGGAACCCGAAGCGGAACCCGAAGCGGAACCCGAAGCGGAACCCGAAGCGGAACCCGCCGCACCTTCCGGGGCTCTCATCGACAACGCAGTTCGCACCGTCGTTGGTGCGCTCCTCGCGCAACAATCGAGGAGCGGTGGAGGCAAGGCCGAACCCATCGATCAAGACGCCCTCAACGGGATGATCGACGCCCGCCTCGACGCAGTCCTCGAAGACAAGGTCCGTGCCATCATGGGCAAGGTCTTCTCCGGTAAGTAGGAACACTCTGCCTGCTTACGGTCCTGCGGGCAATGTTACACGCAGCCGCGCCAAAGGCGGTCGGTCCCACGGTGGGTGGACCGTCAGTGAACCCACCTATTCTCCAATAGCTGCGGGCCCCTGGGCAGCTTCAACAAACCGCCTTACCAGGGGCAACCTTTTTCACACCATACATAACCTGATAATACAGATAACATGAACCATAGCACATTAGTTAAACGATTCTGGGGAGAAGGGGGCGACCCTTCCAAATCCCTCCGATGTGGTAACCTCTCTTTTGAGAACCACGTCCTATATTCATACGCTATGCCGATTGCATGGCACGCCCCGGATGGGCTGTTTGAAACTCCGGTTGCCTTTATCCGCAGCTACCAAGACGCCCCGTCCGATACCACAAGGTCCCACATCAGTGCCGCCTACGGACGCGGCACCGGCGGGACGGTTCTCGATATACCGCCGGGCACAGTGCCAAAAGTGGATGACCACCTGCTCTCTATGGCGTTCCCGCCAACCCACAACAGGACGGATGAATCCTCCCTGCGATTCGCCGCCGCCATTTCTTACGTCGGCAAGGGGTGGGCCGAACAGGCAGCACAACAGTTGGAACCGGCCCTCCTTCTCCCGGAGAAGGGGGACATCTCCCACCACCCGTTGTTTGATTTGGCGACCCGCTACTCGCCGGTCAGCCCCGTCACCAACCCTGCGTTAGGAACCCTCGACCTGTTGAGAGATACAGCGGAGTCGATCTTCGACGGGCGCAACACCGGAGGACTCGACGCTCTCCGGTCGCTCACCGAATTTCAATCCCATGTGTGGGGTTTGAGGTGGGGCAATGGCTACCACCACGAGTATTCTCTGGTGAACGCCGAACTCCGAAAGGCCAAGGCCGCGGTGACTCAGATTTACCTGGACCGCTGCGAGTTGTGGGCGGACAAGAACGTGAAGACCTGCAAGGCATTCTTCAAGCGGACCAAGTCCCTGGAAACTGCCAACAAGCTGGCCCGTATCTTCGGCATCCACAACCTGCCGAAGAAACCACCGGCCTTCATCACCCGAGCCATCGCCCGTGCCGCCCTTGAAGGAGAGGACATCTCCAACAACACCCGTCACCTGTTGCACTATCTGGACCACTATGTCCGGCGGCAACAGCGCATCGAAGAAGAGGAGGCTGCCTAATTTACGACCAACCAATAATGTAATATGAAAACACACGAACTAGCAAAACAACTACTGGACAACCCCGACGTAAACATCGGGATCATCGTGGGGGTGGAGGGCGATCACGCTCTCCTCGCCCCCTTCAGCGTCAACTACCATAAGGATGGGGAACTCGCGGTCATCGATCCGATCCTCCCCAAGGATATGGAAGATGATGGGGAGGGAGGAGACACTCCGCCTCCGAACGCGTTCGCCAACGCACCAACGGATGTCGAAGTCCCGTTGAACGAAGGGGTCAATGAACGCGTCATCGAAAGACTATTCTCCGAGTTTGAACTCAAGCGGGCCGAACAAATCAAGGAGGAGTTCGACGCAGATACCAGCCCGGAGAAGAAGCGCCTGGCCCAGCGCCTGGCCGAGGAACTGGTTACCGGGTCCAAACTCGGCACCCTCAAAGAGAAGACGGGGCAGGAACCTAACGCTGTTTTCTGGGGCTATGCCCTTGAGGCATACACTCACCATTTGCTCAAAGAGCGATCCAACGCATGAGGACAGGTATGGAGCGGAGCGACATTGCTCTGCTCCGACTCGTTCTCCTGATCTAATACCAACAAAAGAAAAAAAAAATGAAAGTATACATAATAGTTCAAACCGCCGATATGGAAATTGTGGGGCTTGATGCCTACGAAACCAAAGAGACTGCCGAGAATCAATACGAGGCAATAATGGAGGAAGATAGGCTGATTGAGCCAGATGGAGACTGGAGCAATAACGAACTCACTGGAACTTTACGCATTGCGGGGGATGACTCGTCATGTGTGCAGCTAGTAGAGCGCGAGTTTTTCAAGGAGAACAAAAAGAAATAACTAATGACAAACAGTATGGATAACAGAAAGACCACCACCAAAAAGACTGCGGTCAAAAGTAAGACCGATCGTCGACGCAACAAACGCCCAACCATGTGGGGAATCTCCCGCATAGATTCCGGCTTCACCCACGGATGGTTTGTCCGGGCCTACAAGGAAGGGCGCACCTACTCCAAACTATTTTCCGATTCCAAAATTGGCGGCAAGAACAAGGCGCTCAAGGCAGCCAAGGAACATCGGGACAAGCTGTTCTCCGAACTTGGCAAGGCCCCCGCTGTGTAGGGAGACTTCCGACATGCCTAAACATAAATTCAGAATAGGGTATGAAGTGCCCTACTACGGGGATGTCGAGATCGACGGTGAGACGCGGGGCCAAGCAGCCTCGCGTCTCCAGGAGATTTTGAGGAGAGGCGACCCCCTCTCCCACCCCAAGTTGAAAGGCGTTGACCTGGCCCCCGACTTCGATGCAGCAAGTCTTTGCTCTGTCGTTTTGTCCGGGGACGGCCAACCCTATGAACCGCCCAAGCCCAAGCGTAAAAAGAAACCCAAAACCAAACCCACATTCCGAGAACCAACAGAACCAACAGAAAAAGAAGATGAGCAGCCCACCACCACCACCGATTGATTTAACCAGTGACGTGCCTGAACGTATCGCCGAAGTGTTGTCCCCTTATGACACCCCCGACAATCCGTTATGGGCAGCGTTCCCCGACCCAGGCAGCGAGAGTGAGATTCTCCGCATCGTTCGCCCGGACTACAGTGCATCCGAAGCATTCCACTTGACCCCTTACTTCGATGACGCAGACCCGAAGTTCTCCATTAACGACTACCGGCCCAACACGGGCTATGCTTACCTTGCGTTTAAGCCCGAACCAGGCAGCGAGAGTGAGGAGAACCTCGAACGGCTTCGCGCCCTGGAGAAAGCGTATGCAATCCTTGAATACGGGCGTGTAGGAAGTGAACTCTCGGAGATTGATAATCTAAAGATAGATGTCGAAACCTGTCACCAGTTTAAGAACACGGTCAACATGCGGGAGGAGCGGCGTATCCAGCGTGTCCGGCGCACCTTGTTTGACGCCCTGTTCCAGGCATCTACGAGCCTGCCTTACCCGGTCGATAGCAAATACAAGGACCTCCAACGCCGGGTAATCCACATCCTTGAAACCTTGCACGGAGAGCGGATCAAGGAATTGACGATGCAAATTCAAGACCCGCGGAATTACAGTAACGACGAGAGTGTATCCTCTTACCTCGACGCCGAGCGTGAAGCAGCCAAAGCGTTGGAAGCGTCTCTTAAAGGACTGCACCAGGCCGCGCTCGATGCGAGGAAAAAGGAGATGCAGACTCCCGGCGGTGATCTCCACGGATTGCCTGGGTTTTTTAAAAGGAAACTCCTTGCCGACAAAATGAAGACACCTATCTGTTTGGTTAAAGGTTCCCTCGACGACAGCCGGAAGAACAACATAACGAAACCAACAGAACAGATACTAGCCTACCTCCGCAACAAATAGAGACATGAGCCACGAACACTTGAACCTAACAGAACAGGAAGAAGCAATGGAATCCGACATGGATGCCGTCACTTCTTACCTCGGAGGCAAAGGGCTTGAGTATGTCCTCATGGTCCGCCAGCCCGGAGCCAACACTGTCCTTACCTATTCCAACCGGGAGCCCGGAGCATACCCCGCGCTGCTCTATCATCGTTCTTTGGTTGACTCAATGGGGGAAGACCTGAATATTGAGGTAACAGATGACGACCCCGGATAACCAGTCCGGGGGATCAGCGTTCCATCAACACAGATAGAAAGAACCACAGCTATGAGACTGAAGAAAGTCGACGGCGTCTATGTCGTCTATTATAAAGACCGCGACGGGAAAACCCACCGCAAGTCCACGCAACAAACCGAACGCTCCAAAGCCATGGACGTCGTTCGTCAATCCAAGATCGAAGAGTTGGAACGTGCCGCCCTGGCCGGTGCCTTGAATGAACAGGCAATCGGGACCATCATGGCGGGCAGGTCGGTCACCATAGAAAAAGCACTCTCCATGTGGGAGGACTATGAGACCGGCTCCGGTAAAGCAGGGACCACCATCCACAACCAGTTAGCCTTCCTCCGGCAGTGGGTCAAAGACTACGGGATGAAGAGCAAGCCCGTGGCTTCGACCACCCGCAACATGTTGATGGACTACGTCAACAGGGAGGACGGGGTGTCCCGGTCTACCCGCCGGGCCCGCATCGCTGCGCTTCGATCGTTCTTCGACTACTGTGCCGGAGAAGGATTGATCGCCGGGAACCCGTCACGTCCACTCAAGATCAACGAACGTCTGCTCTCCCATGCCCAGAAAGAAGGTAAGGCGAGGAAGGCGTTCACCTTTGGGGAATACCGCCGGTTGGTGGGATTCCTCAACGAGTTTGTGAAGGACCCCCACGGGAAGGCCGACCCCAACACAGCTCAATTCTGGCTGGCCGCCGTGCCCCTTTCGTATTGGACTGGCCTGCGCCTCGGGGACATCTGCAACCTGGAGTGGTCATGCTTCGAGGGGGACGAGATCATCGTCCACACAGACAAGAGGGACACGAGGGTAGCCCTGCCGATGTCCGACCCTTTGGTTGGCAGCGACGCTCTTATGGAAGTTGTCTCCGGCCTCGTGCCAGATCACGGCAGGTATGTGTTCCCGAGACAACGGGCGCTCAACATGGATATCGATGCCCGCGCTTCACTGTCCCAGGACTTCCGCCGTTGGCGTGATCGTGCGGGATTGGAGGCGACGGGCAAAACTTTCCACTGCCTGCGTCACTCCTTCATCACCCGTCTCTATAAGGCGGGCAAGACCTTGGAAGAAATCGGCCGGCTGGTGGCACACAAGAATGAATCAACAACGAAAGGGTATAACCACAGTGATGGATAAATACATACTGAATGGCAAAAGGAGGACCCACTACAAAGGGGTAGGCACGTAGGTTGGGGCCCGGCTGCTGCGACTGCGGGTCGGCCCTTCGAGGAACATGCTATACCGTTCGTGCATGCGGGCAGCGTTGCGAACCGCGTCCTCCTGCCAGTCGGTCATCTTACTGTAGACACTCCGCATCTCGGCGTCGGTCAGGACACGGGACGTGATGGAGTTAATCGGGTGGCGTCGGTTCCAGCTCTGCTTCACCGAGGACAGGGCCTCATCGTAGGTCTTGCCCTCACCCTGTTCCATGTAAGCACGGACCGCTTTACGGTAGTGTTCCTTGAATGCGTCCCGGTCATTGGCGAATGCAGCAAACTGCATCTCCCGCATGTGCATGGTTGCTTCGGTCGGGGAACTGAACCCACCACCGGCACGGATCGGAACGTCTGCCACGCGGGCGGCGGCCCGGACAATGTTGTAAACATTGGAACGGGTGGTGAATTTGTCTTCAGCTTTGAGGAGAGGGACTCCTTCGACCACATCCTCGGCCCCAACCGTTCTCAAAGCCTGGTTCATCAGTTGGGTGTATTGGAGCATGCCGCTCGCACCCATCGAGTTGATAAGAGGACGCCACACCGTTTGGTAGGAGGCGTTCCCGCCCTGTTGGGTAAAGTTTCGGACAGCCCCCAGCGCATTCTGGAAGGAAGACATTACCAGGACACGGTCATCGAGCGACACAGCCCGGCCACCGGTAGCAAATTCAGACCAGTTGACTACCGAATTGATCACGTCCCCCGCCATGCCGTATGTGCCGATCCGTGCAAGACGTTCAACCCCGGCAAGGACATTCTCCCCTGCCGAATTATCAGCCCTCATTTTTTTCAGACTCGGAGACTTACCCCGGAACCACTCATCATAGAGGTCAAGCAGCATCGAGTAAGCCAGAGAGGTGGGCACAATATACAATGCCAATGTCGCCAGGGCTTTGGCCGCCATCTCCATGCTGTATTTGTTTTCGTCGTCGGTGAGCATCCGGTGCATTTGTTCCGTCTTGCGGATCGGCCAACCCCATAACGGGGTGGCGTAGCGGAGAGGCCCGCTGATCATCTTTACATTCCGGTTGTTGACCGATGAGTTAAAGGATACCTCATCCTCGGCGATCTGCGCAATGGTCGCCACGTCCGAAGTGGTGAGCCCTCGTTCACCGCGTAAGCGGCGGTTGCGTTGCATGCGGACGAAGTCAGCGAGGGGCATACCGAAACGTGACTCGATCTGTTTGGCCATAATCTTGATGGCTCCCGTTTCGTTGATCTTCAGAAGCGGGATACTGCTGCCCAGCCCGTAAGGCTTCTTCATCAGACGCTTCAAAACTTTCTCGGACGTGGGATCAAAGGACGTATCCTCAAAGTGTCCGTAGTCCTCCATATATTTTTCAACCCCTTCCGAAACTTTCAGTACCGCCCTCAGTTGGCCCACGGCTGTCGCATAGTTCGCAAGCGTTGCGACATAATTGAACACGTCTCCCGGCGCGAAAGGTGTCCGTTCAGTCGACCCTTTACCAATGCGGAGGGGAGTCGACAGCGCCTGACGGAACTGGCGCATGCCTTTCACGACACGACCGGACTTCGTTTCAAATTGGTCTTCACGTCCGGGGTTGGCCATGTGCTCGGAGAAAGACATCCCCGCCCGGTTGAGGTTGCCAAGCATGACGGCGATCTCCCTCTCATACTCGGGCAGGGATTTCAGATGCGCACCAAACGCTTCGAGGAAGGAACCGCCCATCATTTTATTAAATGCCTTTACGGCACCGAGCGTTGCAGTGGCACTCACTTTATTGATCCCCTTATATGCAGTGGTGAACTCCGTCACCGGAGTGATGAGTTGGGTGATCGCCGTTTTGGGGTTGTTCAACACGTTGCCGACAATGAACGAGACAAACTCCATAGCCAACTTTTCGTCAGTGTGGGGGCCGTTATCGGACTTGAGAAGGAAGTCGTTGAGTTGGGTCTTCAGGTTGATCAACTCCTTCTTGGTTTCCTTCAGTTGCCGGACTTTCTTCCCGTCCTTGTTGCGCTTTGTTTTAGCCAGGCGTTCGTCGATCTCAACCTTCGCAAGTTCAAACATCCCATCCAGGAGTTTGGAGTCGCGGCCGAAGTTTTTGTTGGCCGCCATCGTCGCCGAGTAGGACATTATACTCACCGGGTCAAAGGTGGTGTAAGTGAAGAACTCCTTGGGCAGGATGGAGTCATGCCGGGAGTCGATCATAAAGTGGCGGGACAAACTACCGTCTCCGCCCTCGCGATTCTCAGAGCGTTCGGCAATCTGGTGGACAATCCGTGCATACTTGCGGAAGGTCGCCAGGGTCCCGAGCATCATGTCGTCCAGTTCGCCATCAGAAATTTCAGTGAGAGCGGAAACGAATGCGGCAAAGTCGCCGCTGGATTCTTCCCACGCTTCCCGCACTTCGAGCATGGGGGCACCACCGGGGAAAGGGGAATCCTCCATGTTCATAATGGGGTCGAAGAAGCTGGCCCGGAGGTTCTCATCCTCCTGGAATTTGGAGAACTCCTGAGACACCCGTTGCAACCGTTCTTCAATGGGGATCGACGGGTCTTCCCAATACCGCTTGTCCTTGTTTGCCATGCGGAAGATAGATTCCTCATACCCCACGAGGGAGAAGCTGTGGACGATTCCCTGTAACAGGTCGTAGTTGGTTTTGCGGGGGATCGTCACATATCCCTGGGGGACACCCTTCATACGACGGGCGGCGGCAACTCTCGGCATCCCCGTCTTGGGATCAATGATGCCGGGGTCGGCGACACGGACACCACTGTCCTCGATTGCCAAACCATACTGTTCCCTCAACCTGTCCATGGCTTCTCCGATCCGGCGCTCTGCGCGAATCCAGTTGCCGATGGCCTTGTGCAGGTCGGCACGGTTGGCCCGCTTTTTCGGGTTGGGAAGCACGTTGTTGGCGAGTAGTTCCTCGGTGACCTCGATCGCCTTGCGGATCGCTCCGGACTCGGTGCCAATACCAATCTCCCGTTCAAGGGTGTGGATCACGTTGCTGCGAATTTCCTCGTTGAAACGGGAAGGGGAACCGCGGAAAGCCCCACCATACCCTGCGGCGTTGACCATTTCAGTATATGCTTTGGACCACCGTTGGGCGAGGGGAACCAACCGCTGCTGTGCCATCTTCTGGTCTTTGACCATGTTGCGGATGGCGGTCGCTGCGGCCTTTGCACCACGGGTGCCCGATGCCTCTAACAGGTCAGGGATGGACTGCATAGCCCGGCGGTAGACGCTGAACTTAGCAGTCTCCGATTCCTGGCGAAGCACGGTCTGTTGTAGCGTCATCGTAGCCCGAGCTACCTGGTGGTAGCGGGCACTCTTACCAGCCAGTTCTGCATTCGCCTCCAGCCAGTCCATGTTAGTGCGGAATGCAGTTTCAAAATCTTTCGGCGATATCGAGAACTTAAACTCAACTTGTTCTTTAATCCCGCCACCTTTGACAGGGTCCATAACCGGGAAGAACGATCCGGGGTTACCGTCGAAATCATAGACGGCACCTAGTTCCTCACCCGCTTTCTCAGCAGCGTTATTAAAGATAGCCGCCGCCTGCTCCAGGATCGCTTTGTTTTCTTGAGCTTTGGCAAGGGCACGTTTGTGGCGGTTGTGCTTTTGCTTATGGAGAAAGAGGTCTCGGCGGATACGTGAACGCACGTCGATGTCCTTGGATGTTTCGATGATCTCCGCCTGCATCTGTTCGAGTTGCTCATCCGTGGCAGTGCGTATTTGTTCAATGGTTTTCCCGAACTCCCCGAACCGGCCGAGAACATTCTCCCACCGCAACTGCAACATATCGATTTGAAGTGCATTGCCCTGGGCAAAGGCGACCAACACGGCACGGAGGGCCGGGTCAGCGTTCATCGATTCCAATGCTTTGGCAGCGGTCTGTTGATTCTCGGGAGACAGCTTGAGGAAACTCTCCTGCGTCTTGTAGTTCTTCACCAGGTCGAGGGCTTCTCTTGCAGCTCCCCGCGCACGCCAGTCAATATTGAGGGAAGCAAGTGCCTGCATGTAGTCGATCGGTTTGAGTCCGCCGGTGTTCCCGAGGACCCGATCGAATGCTTTCACAAACTCACCGGACATGTCGTTGACAGTCTTCCCGAGCTGGGCACTCACCTCAACCCAGACACCATGCTCCGCTTCGAGGCGACCCTGGCTTTTGACCTGGTCCTTCATCCGCTTGAGCGTCTTCCGCATTTTCTTATAAAGGTCCTGGCCGATAAGTGCCGCGTTGGCCGGGTCGTTTTGGATGTCGGCCATGAACTCCTGTGCCTCCTGCATCGCCTCCTCAGACTTCTTGGCCTTGTTGGCCAGTTGGAGAATCTTCGTCGAAGCCCGGTTCGCATAATTGGCGAGAGCCTGCCAGAGTTTCTGCTTGGCCTGGGCATCCATCGCCTCGTTCATACTACCGATTACCCCTCCCTTGGCGGACGGAGTTTTCTTTTGGATATCGAGCAAACGCTCGCCGGGATTGAACGACCGACCAAGGATGGAGAGGATACGCTTAACAGGTTGTCCTACCTTTTCGGATACCTGGTTGAGGACGGCGTCCAGCTCAAGGACAACAGCGTGGTTGACCCAGTCCTTTGCAACGGCACGGGTAAGGTCCTGCTGCCCGTCTTCGTTGGAGACGGAGTAGCGGATGTCGTCGGTTGTTAGATTGAACCGTTCGGAAAGGGGGATGATGTTACCGGCGTCCATGCGCTGGAGTTCGTCGGACCGGGAATATATTTCATCGCTCCCCCAAACAGGTTGCCCGTTTTCCCCCATTTCGTAGAGGTGTATCGGCACCCCTGTTGGCAGGTTGAGTTCTTTCAGATATTGGGAAATTGATTGTGCTTGGGATACGGCGGCTTGGGCCTCGGTCGGGATACTTTCCAGTCGGCGGAAAGCTGCATCTGCTTTCCGGGAAAGGCGCTGGCCTTCTTCTGTTTCATAGAAAGATTTTATACCAAAGATTCGCCTTCCCGATTCATTCGGGTTTGCCATATCAAAGCTCCTGGAAACCCCATCTCCCATTTGGACCATAACCCGGTCTCCGTCGTTCCGGCGAACGGCCAGGGAAATAGATTCGGTCTCCCCATCTGCAATCATGTCGAGTTCCAAGAACCCATCCTTTATCCTCGGGTTCTCAAACACTGGGAGTTGCTTCTCGTATTCCTGTTTAGCAGCATCGAGTTCGGTATTCGATTGGTCAACCTGCGGACCTACTTCATTATACCTCTCTTCGATCTGGGCTTCAGTAACCTCACCACGTTGGTATTGGGTAGCTTCGTCGAGTTCAACTAGGATCGCCTCGGGTTTTGCGTTGTTGGGCGCAGTGATTACTCCTTCATTTGACTGATACCCTTTAGGCTGGGCCTGGATTGAATCAGCAGAATAAACTAGAGTGACCCCGTAACCAAGGGACTGGTTTTCTTGAGCCCCATCCAGCGTCACGTTAGAGCCGGGGCGAAGCCCTGTTTGGAGTATGGCTCGCAGGTCCCCAGGGTCCCGGAGGGTATGTAGTATCTTGCCGGACAAGTCCGGCCTACCCCGGACAATGTTTTGTTCTGTGTCTGCGAGGCTAAACGCCACAGCCGCGTTGCTCAGGGGGATCACGTCCGGGTGGACCCACTTACCGCCACGTCCAATGTAACTGTTCGCAGGCTGACCTGCCAATTTAGGTAACAGGCGTTGGATCATCTGACGTGTTACCGACACACGCCCGACACGACGAGCGAAGGCGGGCATAGCGTTCATGTCTCCAGATACAAACTGGCGCATGCGGTTATCGAAGTAACGGATA
>Ga0136656_1000369_pt1 | contig 15407 bp, 9 predicted proteins | sample CPBDNA_9_FD_94862 | JGI IMG/M metagenome (GOLD analysis project Ga0136656, IMG submission 94862) | Freshwater to marine salinity gradient microbial communities from Chesapeake Bay, USA - CPBay_Sum_15_0.8_DNA (version 2) | ecosystem: Environmental > Aquatic > Marine > Coastal | place: USA...
GGCTCTATCGTATATCGCGTCTCCAAAGGAAAACTGTCTAAGACCGTTAAATCTTAAGTTTGGTACTGTAATTCTACTCATTTCTTCCTCTTATCAGGCAGTATCGCCTACAATTAAATATTGAGTTCCGTTTAATACAACAACAGAAACTGATGAGAACTGTCCTGCAGAAGATGTATGTGCAAAACGGTTTACTAGTGTAACACCGGAACCGCTAAAATTTAACTGTCCTATTCCAAGCTGAACAGTAGTCACATTAAAACCAACGTCTAAACCAGAGGAACAAGTGATATCTTGTGTTGCAGAACTGCTAAACAATAAAACTTTTCCATAATCGGCTGCTGTTAGAGTGTAACTAGCATCGGTAATATTTGTTGATATTTTTATATCTCCTCTTATCGTTCCACTAACCTCTACATCTCCTCCAACATAAAGGTCAGAAGCGGTCATTTCTGTGACTGTGAGGTCGGCAAAAGTAGAAGAAGTAACATAATTTAATACCTGCTGAAATGTTGCCTTTTGTGTTTGCCCTGCTGTATTTTCAACAATAGGAGCTAAATCGTCGCTCGTAATTTCTGTCGCCGCTGGTAGTTGTGAAATTTTTACATTTGCCATTGTTTTAATTCCTTTTTATTCTAATACTATATAGTCTTCATTTTCAGTTATTAAGAGAAAATTTTGCTCTGACGACAAAGAAAGGGGATTTTCTTGCAAACTAAGAGGATATTCCGTTCTTTGTATTGTTGTCAGCCCCGCTACCACTGAAAACGATATGTTGGTAGCGTCATCTGTCATGAAATACATATTTACAACCTTAACATCAAGAGAAATAGACTCTTGGCTTGATAAAAATATGTATTCTCCAGTTGAGTATTGTAAATGTTTTTCGTCAAAACCGACTCTTAGTGTTGTTGCAATTGAGCTATTATTTTTTACAGTTACAAATTTTGTAACTTGTGGAAAAGAAAATTTTTGTATTTCACCTGATGACGGAGCCACAGAAGAACTAACCCATGGAATTGCAGATGCTTGATAGGAAGCTGTGTTTCCAAGTCCAGGTTTTAGATAATTAAAAGTGGCCATATTTTTACTCTATTTTTAGGTATCTCTCATCTTCTGTTACGAGAAGAATGTTGTCCTCTGTTGTAATTATTTCAGATGGAGGTATTATCGCCAAAAAATCATTTAAAGTTAAGCTTGTCTCTATTTCGTTATCAATATAAATAGAGCCAGAATACGCAAAAAACCTCACTTTTGGGTGAGTTTTTAGCTTATTTATAAAAATATCTCCTTCTTTAAACTTTTTCATTTTATAGGTCCAATTTCATTTTAATTGTAATATTGTCGTTTTGTCTTTTTCTTATTGGTTTTGCCAATTTTGCTACACCAACTAAATTTTTTTCTTCATCGTAAATAGCTACTTTGGAAATATAGGTTATTTTTTCAAATGGAGGATCTTCTTCGTCGTAATTTGTTTTTACAATATTTTTTATTGAAAGGTTATTTTGCTCTCTAAATCCTGTGCTTCCTGTGTGTGGCGTCATTTTTTGCCCATGCTCTATATATGTAGGATTATTTGAGTGATTAAACTCTCCTTTTTCTGCTTTTGCCATCATTGTGATTACTGGTATCCTCTCGGTGCCTTCAAAATCAAATGCAAAAGAAGAAGAAGGTACCGTACATGCACCTTCTGAACCTGTTGTTAAAAAATATTTCCAACAAGGACTGTAGTTGTAATCTGCCGGATCATAGATATTAAAGTTGTCTGTATAGGAATCATGCAGTGACCAGCTTCCAGTTAAACAAACAAAACCTTCATTGTATAAAACCACACCTGCAACACTTCCTGAACCGTTGCTTCCCGATGGTCCTACTTGTACCAATTCTCCGTTTCCGTTAATATCTCTCAACTCAGCTATAAGAGAGCCGGTATGATACCATTTACAACTTAAAGATGTTTTTTTTATTGCTTGTCCATAAAAGATAGAAGGGACACTTATTAGCCTTAATTCTTGTGTTTCTTTGTTACCAAGACTAGATGAAAAAGAATAGTGTTTGCTAATACGGGAGTGATAGTTAAACGTGTTCTTCAATGCTATAAGTTTTCTTTTTCTCTTACCATCAAACAATAAGCCAGAGGTATAAAAATCAGAAGAAATGGAGCTAGAATAAGGATACGAGCCAGAAATTATATCTCCGTAGGAAAAATCGCTGTTGAATTGACTTGTATCAATCGTCTTAAAAGAGTCAAGACTTCCTTCTTTTGTTATAAAAGGAAACGGTTGTGAACCTGTTACTAGCATTCAAAATCCTTCTTATACTTATTCCTTAGTAGTAAATAGAACAAGTTTTCATTTTAGTACCTCTCTTTTGTGAATAGTGCTACAAATGAAAACTTGTTGGGTGTTAAGTTGTTTTTCGCCGTTACAAAACTAATAGTCCAAACGAACTCTAAGTATCATTTCATTTTCTGGGGTTTTCTTTAGGGGCTCTGATAGTTTTGCTGTCGCCAACAACTCATTGTCTGCACTATACAATCCTACGGTTGTGACGTAGCTTGCTGGACTGTCTATTGAGGTTTCCTTTACTCTTATCTTGCTTTCAGAGAGATAAGTGGGATTTGAACTATAATTAAATTCATTATGATTTATTCTACAAAAATATACTGTAGAATTTAACTCTACTGTATTGTTGAAGTCTATATCTTTTATTCTTGCTCTTACTGCATCAGCAAAATCTTGAATAGAAGAACCTGTAAGTGCCTCTTGAACACCCTGATCCGTAGAGCCACTTAAAAGAAATTGTGTTCCTCCTCCAAAAACAGAAGCTGTTAAAACCATTAGTCCAGCCTGGTAATACACGAGACCACATGGGCCAGTTCCACTACCAGAATACATGATACCATACTCTCCAGCTGGAGAATTTACTCTATATTCGTTGTTAGCACCATAGTCCGTAAGAGTTTTTGTTCCAGCGAATGGGGTCGCATAAGAACCGGTTCCTACAATCATTTGTACACTAGCTTTTTTAATTTCATCTTTTACTAACAAGCGTGAAAAGCTAAAAAATACACATTCTTTAAGTTTTGTCCCACCAGCTAAAATGTCTCCATCTTCGTCAAAAGGCAAAATGGAGCCTGTTGTGTCATGTCCAACCAAAACTTGTGCCATCTGATTATACATTTGGGTCTTCTTGTTTACTTCAAGATGTCCAGCAGTGGTTCCAGAAAGAGGCGAACTTGGTGCAAATCCAAGAGAAATATCAAATATATGATTTGCCGAGGAACTCAAATATGGATAATCATAAACAGACTGAAATCTGCCATGAGAATAATTCTTAATGTTGTCGTCACTATAGGTGCCAGAAACTATGGAACCAGTAATAGGAATTGATTCATGAAGTAGTGTTCTGGTTGAAACCACATCATCATTTAAAAGTGTTTTATAAACTGTTGCCATTTTTATTCCTCTTTATATTTGTTAATTTTTCTTTATAAACCTAACAGGAATATCAATTCTTACTCCTGTTGTAGCACCCGTAACTCTAACTGTTGTATCAATGTAGTAAAATGTTTGAGAACCCTCGTCTGATACGATACTTGTTGTATCTCCAAGTCTTTCAAACAAGAACGCACTTGTTTGCAAGTCCAAAGAGGAGCCAATCTTAAACATCATTTTAGTTCCTCTTGGACCACGAATAACCTGATCTTGTTGTAGGTTGTCTGGATTTGTTTCTATTTCTTGAACGAAACCATTGTCTGTATTTAGGGTAAAAAAGTAGCTTGCAATATTATCATCATCAATATACGAGACAGCAGCAGGATTTCCATTGGTGCTAAAAATTCTCCCTAAGCGATTGTCCAACTCAACAATATATTGCGTTTCCACTAAGTCTGAATCAATTTGGTTGATTGGAGAAATCTCAGTAGTATCTAATCCCTGGTCAATTCTGATGTGGTTTTGCGAAAGAGTAACAGATGTTCCCAAGAGAACTCCCTGCTTAACAGTGTCGTTAAAATACGACTCAGTTTCTTCATCTGAAGCTATGAAAAACGCTCCATCGGGATGCATCTTGTTATTTGTATTTATTTCATTGATTTTCACTACTGGAAGGTATAAGAGATTATTTCTTGGCAGGGAAACTAATTTTGATTTCAAACCAGACATATTATCAGTAAAGGATTCTAGAATAGGAGTGCTGAGTATTTCTATATCGTAATAGGCACTTCCTCTGGAGTCTGCTTTATTGTATAGTGAGTAGTCAATTTCGTCATCTCCAAGAGCGAATTTCACTATTCTAAAAGAACCATCGCCCTTTGCTAAACGATATCTACCTGTGTCAGTTAAAACAGCGTCCAAAATTATGTCGCCACTGTTATCCAAAAATGCCATAAAGATTTTCTCCCTAGTTTATTATAAATATAACATTTAATAATTATTTACTTGTTTTTCTGAGTCTTATCCGTAACAAAATCAAATTTTACATCAAAATCCAAAACTTTTTTAGTTTGTTTTGAAACAAGTCTTATTTTAAATTTTTTATCCCATACAGGATTATCCGTTATTCCCAATTTTGCATGTTTGATAGCCTTTTCTGCAGTTTTTGAGTTCTTATACTCTTCACTTTCTTCATTCAAGATAGTTTGCAGAACAGAAGGAATAATTTGAACAAACCTTTTTACTGTTCTTGTTGGTGTTTTGTTGCTTCTTTGTCTTATTTTGTAAGATTTAATTACGGGCTGTATAAGTCCGTTTTCGCTAATCATTGTTAGTTCGTATATTTCTGTTGGATTTGAAGGTTTACCGTGAATATCTATCGCTCTGAACATGTAGTAATATTTTTTATTTGGACTGACAGAATCAACAAATGCAGCAGAACTAGCCTGTTGTATAGTTTTCAGAGATACATCTGTTGCTATTTCTTTTATCAAACTATCTGAAAAATCTTCACAAGAAGAGGGCTCTTCTTCTATTCTATACGCCTGATAGGAAGATATTCTGTCGTCACTGCTAAATTCTATTGGTTCTCCAAATTCTATTCCTTGTTTCTCTGAAATTTTTTGGAATTTTTCTCTGTCTTGTTGTTGCACAATTACAGGAGCTTTCTTATAAGTAGCCGTAGAACTGTTAAGAAGTAAGAGCACCTTATCATCAACATCTTTGTAGGATACTATCTGTACCTCCGGAGGTGGTGGAGGTGAATCGTATACATTTGTTCTTTGAACAAAAAAAGGATTTTCCACTATTAGCATATATGGACTATTTTCTACTGTATATTTTTTTTGTTCCTCTATTAATCCATCTTCTAGTTCTGTATACTGGTATTTGTTTCCCATCACGAAATCATACGAATAGACAACATATGTATAGTTTTGGTCGTACTTCACTTGTGTGTCAACATAATTGAGATAATCCATACCTGGTAAATTAGGGAAATATACGTTCTGGATTGGCTCTCCTGTCACTGTATTTCCCCTATATTTTGCTATTCTGTAAAAAACAGTTTCATTATAGCTAGATCTGCCTTTTAAAATATCATCGTGAGTTCTCATTAATTGCCTTAAAAGATCAACCATTTTGCTTTTAAAAATAGCAAAATATAAGGTATCAATAAAATTTTTTTCTTCTTTTGTCTGCGTCTTTGCAATATTTTCAAAATCAGAAAGCACTGTTGATTCTTTTAAATTTAAAATATTTTCATCTTTATCTTGTAATTCTTGTATAAGTTCCTCTAATTCTAGTACTCTTAAGTTTACAGAATTATTGGTAACAAATTCTGATACGTTAGCAACGTCGCTTGTTCTTTGGATATCTCTCCTATCTAAAAGAAAAGAAAGTTGCTCAAAATTTCTAGAGGACACCCGTTCAGCTACTTTTGACATCATTTTATCTAACAGCTTAGTGTCGTTTAAAATCCCAGCAAATTTTGTTGTTTTATCTGTAGAGAACTTAATATCTACATACATTGGATACATTCTCTTTTTTTCATTTAGGGATAATAGATCATCGATTCTATCAGAATAAAATAGAATATTTTTTAACTTTGAAAAATGCTCATTCTTGAATTCTGCACTCAGCTTTGGAAATTCAGTGGAAAACTGCTCAAAGTACTGGCCGGCAGCTTTTAGTTTCATTCTGTCTTCCACTTTTATACTGCTTAATAATTTTTTTATTTTTATTTTATTATCAAGACTAAATGTTCTTTCTATATTTGGAGAAATTGATTTAAATTTTTCTTTTGCAGCAAGAACATACAGACAAGGTAGTTCTGTTTCGTTTATGTCCACTTTGGACAGCAAGTCTTCATAAGACTTAATGTAAAAATTATAATCAGATTCAACATTATAAGTGAGAGAATTGAATGGTGCCTTAATTTCTAGAAAATCTTTTTCCAAATAGGGAGAATAAAAATCATAGTGAATATCAAAAAAATCAGTATCTAAAATAAAAGTAGAAGGATAATCAATTTCTATATTTTCTGTTAATTTTGCTATTGAGCCTCTGTAGGCTCCTCCTCTACTAAAAGAATTTATCAAGTTACTTGCTTTATTGTTTCTTGCGTTTAAGAAGTTTTCTTTTTTAAACTCTACTGCATATGTTTCCTCTAGAAATCCAAAATCAACTTCATCTTCGTATTCGGTGTCTATAAAAGAGGAAAATAACAATGGCTCGTCATCATACTTAAGCAAACTTTGTCTTGATACTTCTTTTCTGTTTCTCAAAAATTCTATCTTTAGAGACTCGGGACCCAAGGTCCAGTAGGCTCCCAACCTCCCACGATAAGGATCAAAAGAGTAAGTATTTCTATCTTCTAAAGGCTTGGAATCCATAAATTCAGCATAACTTAGTCCTATAGAGTCAGAAATTATGTATTTATTTTTTTTACCAGAAGAAAACCTAGAATCAGTGCTAGGCAAAAACCTGTTTTCTATCTGCTTATCTTTCTTATCAAGATTGGAAATTGGATTTAAGAGTTTATCAGTTTGCAAGGCATTGGAAATAGCTTGTCTGTTTCCTGTGGGAGTTCCGAGTCCCGAAGGAGTTCTGCGTCCGGAAGGGATTTTGTTCCCCCTAATGTATCCGCGTTGATCCCCTGCGTCTTGCTCAAGATCTTCTTGAACGTCATCTTGATTAAAATTGTCAAGAACTTCGTCACTACACAAATTTTCTATGTCACATTGTTCTGCAATTATATCAGCAAGCTCGCTTGCATCTATTTCTCTAGCCATTTATCTTCTTCCTTTTGCTTTTATTTTTGTTTTTGACTTTTTTTTCTTTTTTGGTTTTTGTTTATTGATATTAGTTTTTGGTAAAGTTTGTTTGCTTGAGGTAACTTGTTTTTGTTTTTTCTCTGTTTCCTTTTTAACATCACTTCTAGTAACAATTTCTTCAATTGGTTGAGATGATACTATGGCCGTTTTTGTTACTTTAGGAGGAAACTTATTCTTGTCCGATTCATTTTTTACTGCTTTATTTATCAGCTCTTTTGATACTTCAATGTTTTTATTCTGTATCAGAGTGTTATAGGTTTCTTTTTTCTCAATAGGGGCAGGAGTATCAGAACTACCAATAATGGTAAAAGATGTATTTACTGTTTTCCCAGATTTTGTAATGTCTTCGGCTATAAGCTCCTTGTCCTTAAAGTCTACCAATCTGCAGGTGACTTCTATATTTGAAGGTATAGCAGAAATTTTTTCTTCCGTCATTTTTTCCCATTTTGGCTTATTGATCATTATCTTGTTTTCTTTGTTTTTTTCGTATCCTGTAAGTATTTGTATCTCCTTTAAAGAACCTATATTGGCGATTACTTGATTATCGGTATAAGTTGAATCGGATAATATCTTTGGAGGAATAATATTTTTTTTGCTATCTTTGGACTCGCCGGCCAATACAGAAGTTATTTGTACTGGTAGTCTTTTTCTTGTTTCTTCAGTGAATACGGTAGCTATTTTCTTTTTGTTTTCTTCTATTTTGAAAGGTCTTGTTTTCTTGTTTGCCATTGGTCCAAGCACAGAAATAAATTCTTTTATTCCCCTTTTTTTGTTTTTTGGAATTTTATTAAAATCCAAAATTTGCCTAGATGAGACAATATTTATTTTTTTATTTTTGTCTTCTTCAGGCTCTTTTATTACTTCTACTGTAGGCTCTCTTTTTGGTTCTTCTGTTGGAGTTTTTACTTCAAATGTTGATATTGTTACATTATAATTTGTCTGAAGTTCTGTGTTAAAGATCGTTAGATCTGCATCTTCTTGGGAAATAATGTTTTTTCGTGTTCTAGCGCTTGGAGTTTTTGCCAACGAAATGGCGTTGTTTATTCTTGTTCTTTTGTTCTTAACAGTAGTTGGTGCCAAGCTTATCTTTTCTTTTTTAAAGATCAACTTTGACGGACTTAAAAAAGAAAATAAATTTGCTCTAGTATCTACTTTATTTATCTGTCCATCATTAATAGAATTGATTACATTAACATTTTTGGATACAAAATATTTTTCTACTTCTTTGTCCATCCTTTGTTTAAAATCTTCTGTAGTAAAAGAAACTAAACCTTTTTTTTGTGTTTTTTCTTCTTTTTTATCCAAGTAATCAACAAACACTTCGCTTTCAAGATTTGCATCAAAAACACTATTGTTAAAATAGTGCTCAATAACAAATGATTTGTTTGATTTAGACGCAGCAGTTTTGCCAGAAAGATTATCTATATTGTTTTTTCTTCCTAAAACTCTTTCTATCTCAAATATCAATTGTTGAATGAGTTTTATCGTCATGCGAATACCTTCTGGACTGCCAGTAGATGGGCTGGTAAATTTTTGCAACTCGCTCTGTAACGTGTCCCTATCAACCTCTTCAACAAAAATTGATAAAATATCCGTATACACAGAAGTAAAAAGAATCCAGGGAGCTGTAGTTGTAATTTCGTATTTTTCGTTCATCTTATTTATAAACGATTCAGTAAAGGAATTTGTCAAAATATTATAATTACCTTCTGTTATTGAGCCCATGATATCCTTTTCATCGGGATGCGATATATGAGGATTGTGAACCTCAGAAAAATATTTTGATAATGTTTGTTTTTCTGCTTCAATCAAATAATTTTCAAAATTATTTTTTATCAAGTTTAGTGTGTCTATTTTTTCTTCTAAAAATTGCTGGAAAGGATCTTCTATTTCTATTTGAATAGAATATCTATACAGGCCATCGCTAATTTCTGATGCTGTTTTATCAACACCTGTATATTCTAGCAAGTCTGGATACAGTGCTGTTGGAATCTTTCTAAGGAAAAATTTGTCTGTATCAATGGATTCTGCCGGGTCTTTGCAATGGATTAGGGTTTGCCTTATTTCGTTTTTGGAAAATTTTGTGTATTTTTTTCCGATAGTAATGGAAGTATCATTTAAATTTGATACTTTCACTCTTTCTCTCATAATTTTAATGCTTCTTATTTTAGCTAATCTTGCTAAAGAGTCGGCCAATAAACTGTCATGATTTTTTATTAAATAAGAATACTTGCTTGTATCAAATAAAAGATTCTTTAATGCTATTGAAAACTTTATTTTTGCATCCTTATCCTCATCCAAGGAGATGTCAATATCTCCAAAAAAAGAATTTGTTTTTGACAAAAAATTATTATTTGATGAAAGATTTACTGGTTTAAAATTTTCAAAATATTTTTTTACTGGATTGAAATTGAAATTGACCTTTTCCAGCCTCTGTCTTCTACGAAAATCTTGTACAGTAGAATTTTGAATAGTTTTTCTCTGCAGAAGTATTGAATCTTCTGTTTCTCTCAAGCCACTCATATATTGGCCTTCTGCATTCTTGTGTACGTCTCCTGTCCATACTTTTGAATCTTGTCCTACAAATACGTAGGCCTCATTTAACAACTGATAATTATCAAATAATACCTCACCTGAAATCTTGTTCATATTTATCAGAAAATTGATAAGATTTCTTGTTGGCTCCATTTTAAAATCTTTGATCAGAGAAACATAATCTAGCGACGATACACAATAAAATGATAAATGTTTTATTTTAGATCTTGGGTTTTGAATTGTTTTTTTAAAATGTGTATTTAAGACTTTTGTGCCATCATCAAGGGTTTCAACCGTTGTCTGTTTATTGTTGTCAGCTTGACCAGAATTTTCTTGCAATACTTCAATATTATGAATTTTTACATTTCTTTTTATTATATCTATAGCTCTTTCTCTTTGAACCTTAAGGTAACCATAGAGAGTCCTCAATACCGCACCTTTTGAATTTGAGAAGGTATTTAAATCTAACGGAACTGCAAAATCTTTTGACAGATTCATTAAACTTGAAAGTCTTTCATCCCTTATTTCATAAATTTTGATTTTCATGTATTTTTGAAAATCAATCTCAGACAACCATTTTCCTACTGTATCGTTGTCATACTCCTCTTTTATTGTCAGATTAAGAGTTATTTTTATTGATTCATCTTGTTGAGAAACCTCTATTTCTTCTCTCTCGTTATCTATATGAGGATTTTCTTCTGATGCTATGAAGCCAGAATTTTCCAGAGTTATCTTATCTATAAAGATGTCCGGTAACAGATTCCCATAAAGCTCGTTTTTATATACATCAACCATTATTAACAATCCTCAAAATCTTCTATTTGTTCAACACTTAGAGATTCAATCTGTGGACTTGCAGGTATTGCTAGTTCACCAATTTCTTCTTCTCTAAACAAATATCCATCCGTTATAGATAGAGATTTTTTCTCAGTTTCTGTCAAGTATCTAGACAATATATCAGAATTAATTTCTTTGTCTGTATAGATATTGAAATAGTGAGAAACATAGTCTGGGCCGGAATATCCTTCTATATCTGCTTGTTGGTCGTCCATAAATATTCCATCAACAACTTGTTCAGATTGTTTAGCGAAGTAGAGAGGTTTTTCTATTTCCTTGCCAGTCTTTGCATCTATTTCTATTTCATAAACAAACATGTCAAAATTTTCTTTAAGAATTTCTACATTATCTTCTTTTATGTGCAAGAGAATATAATCTTCATCAACCTGCACATACGTTTCGTCTTCAAAGGTCGTATGTACATCGTTTAAATCACTACTTCCACCGATTTGTTGATTGTCTTGCAATTCTACTGTTGTATTTGCGTTATCTCTTTTTCTAGTTGAAAGCCTGTAATTTGCTTTTTCCAACTCAAGTTTATACGAATTGTTTGGTAAACCAATTATGTCTAGACTTGAAGTTACAGATTTTATTTTTCCCTTAAAGACATCTATGGCCCAAGCTGGAATCTTTGTACTTAGAGGAGATGAATTGGCTAAAGACAAAGAAGAAAGAGAAAAGTTTTTTCTTTTTTCTAACGATTGTTGAAGAGAGGTTTTACGATCTTCTTTTTCTTGCAGAATTCTTTTTCTATATTCCTTATACCTAGTTTCTGCTCCATCAAATGCATATTGAGTCTTGACTCTTGGCGTACCAGAAATTCTTTCTTGTATTTCATCTTGCTTTTCTTCCGCCAATCCTGAGTATTCTGTGTCATATAGGACATCATCATCATAAAATTCGTAATAAACAGGTTTTAATTCACCTTTGGATAAAAGGTGTTTTCCATATTGCGTAAGTTCTATATTGATAACCTCTTCTTTTTTGTTAAAAAAAGTCATAGAAATTCCCTATAAAGTCCACTATAATATAAGTATATTATTCTTCGGTTTCTTTTGCTTTATAATCCAATTTCAGTTCAACTTTAGCAAGCTCAACAAGAGAAAAATAATCATAAGGCCAATTATAGCTATAAATATCAGTCCCTTGTTCTCTACCTATGATTTTATTAAAATTAAACCTTGAATCGTCTTTTGTAGTAGAGGTAATGTCAAAATAATTAATTTTTGCCTTTCTTTTTACTTTAAAAATCAACCACCTTAAATCATCTGGCATTGTTTTTCCTTCAAAAAATTCATATGGGCCTGATGGATGTGCTATTGAGATTTCGTCTTTTTCGGCTATACGACTGATATCCGGCATTACTCCCTGCCAGATATCGGCAAGATCTTGCTGTTGCAGGACATGTTCAAATTCAAACACGTACATAACAAAAGGCTCTATGTCTTTGTAATGCAAAAAATTCATTTCCGGAGGTACGATGTATTTTTCTATCTTTTGTATCATTTGAGAGATAGAAGTTTCTCTTATATCTTGCTCAATACCTTGTTCGCTATTTGCAATTACTGCGGGTTTTTCTTGTTTTATATTTTTTAACTGTTGCTCAAAATTAGAACGTTCAATTTTTATAAAATTGAATCCACAAACATTTTTAGAAACGCAGTAATTCAAATCTCTTTTTTTCAAATAAGGTACAAGAATAATTGCTTCACTTATTTCTTTACTATCGGCTATTGAACCTATATTTTTTTCTTCGGCTTTAAATCCTACCTGCTCTAAAAGCGATGCTGTGAGTGGGGATGAAATAGTGGAGTATGGATATTCTAATCTCATCTTTACTCCTGAACCAGAGGATGGGACTTGTCCATATCCACTCCACATGCCTCTACCAAATCCTCCAGTTTTACTATAATTGTTACTATAAGACTCAAGCTCTTGAGATGAAAAATCCAATACAGGGGTTTCCATTCTTGGACTAATAATCCAGTTTTGAGTATCAGGAAGTTCTCGTATACTTCTTTGTCCTGTTAATTCATCTATTGTTATCTCTGTTCCTTGAGCTGAACCAAATATTTCCAAAGAAGAGCCTATTGGCATTTTGTTAAGGTAGGCATCAGAATTAGCAGTGGCACCTTTAGAGACATCAACAAAAATATTTTCTACTTGCGCTTCATCAAAAATTTCTTGAACAGTATAGGCGCGACTTGTGCCAGATGGTTTAAAAGAAATTCTTGCCCTAGCTTCTCCTTCAAAATAGGGAGGAGTATATGGCGCATATGCAGGGTCATTGTGTATTAGTCTTCTTTCTTCTTCTGTAAATTCGGCACCACCCCAAAGAGCCTTATCTGTTTTATTCGTTGGATAACCAAAATAACGACCATTCATTTTTTCACCATTGGATCCAGTTGGATGAAGCTCACTATGATAAGCCTCCATCATTACTAGATCTGGGGATTTTTCTAGCACGATATCCATATAGTACGTTTTATCGCTGTTGAATTGTTTCCACTTGAAGTCTGAGTCGCTTACGAATGTTGTCATTTTTTGACTTTGTAGGAAAAAGCTTACTGTCTCTGCCAAAAAATTACTCATAGCAAGAGTATATAGGCCAGTATCTGTTGTTCCCTCTTTTCTATACACAAAAGGAACACTAAAACGTTTCGGACCTAAATTATTTAAATCACCAAAATCAATAGGACTTATATATGGCTCATAGCCACCGTAAATATAAACCTGATCTATAAATTGTACTAGCGGATCATCATTTTCTAAGGTAGATAAAACTGTTCTAGATATAAGATCATCTTCTAAATATTCTTTTACCTTAAAGGCCTCATTTGGAAAAATAATATTTTCAAATGGAATACGATAATCAATATTACTTCTTACTTGCCCATACATTGACTCGTAAACGTTTGAGCCACTAAAGCTTGCCATTTCAAAAGATTTTGGATAATATGCATTAACAATGGTACTTCCACCATAAGGAACAATAGCAGTATTTGAGCCCGTTGCACACGGCCAATCTACAGCAACGCCTGATTTAATGGTATTATACAATATGCCGGGAGCCATAAACGGTTCTAAGGCGGCATGTTTATAATATTTTTCATTATCAGCAACTCTTAACGAAAACTCGGTGAATAAACTATTTCTAACAGCGCGAAGATCGCCATCTTTATGTGTTATAAATACAGGCAATGAATATTCTCCAATTGAATAAGGCGCAACTCCAACAGTATTGAATCCTTCATCTGCCACAATTCTCAATATTGAATTATCTTCAGTAGTTTGAAAATAGCCACTTGTATCTGTATATCCTATCGCAAGTTCTGCAAATTCTCCATACGGCCCATCTTCGTTTGCAAGTGCATAGTATAGTCTTTGATCGCTGCCTGAAAATACTGTTATATGATGTCCCAAAGTGGGGCTTAAAGCTAGATCTTGCCCTCTATCCGTCTTGTAAATTAATTTTTTATCCAGATATGTTGTTGAAGAGGGCCAAATATTCCCTGCAGAACTCGTTATACAAAATACTGCTCCAACATATGAATCGTAGTCTGGTATGCTGAAGAACAAATAAGTTTTTTCATTAAAATCAACAGCCTCTATGCCGTTGATACCTATTTGATACTGCGTACCGGTATTCGTGGAACCACTTGCTATTATAGTTGGAGTTGTCCACGAAGAACCATCTGTGCTAGTGCAAACTAAAATATTACCAATATCGGCAACAGGAGAATCGCCATATGATTCTCCAAAAAATAATTGATACCCGCTAGAGCACGATATCATGGATACTCCTGTGCCGGCATTATTTGAAGATGCAGATCCTGTGTGTATTAAGTTTTTATCACTCCATTTCCATTGATTGTTATCTAGGGTTCCTGTTACTACATACACTTCTCCAGAATTTGTTCCACCAATATCACCTTGGCGAGAACCTATAACGATCAACATCTTTTCTTGATTGTTATCATCATATATGGCATCAAAGTACCACCCAAACTGAGAATTGTCGGACGAACCAGATATATACTGTGGCGGAGAAGTACCATACACTTCCAATGGTTCTGGAGCGCTCCATGTATCTCCATTGCTTGAAGAGCAAATAAATAAATATCCAGGAGTTCCTGTGGTGGAACCAGTCATATACCCGCTTATAAATAAATTAAGTCCATTTGAGGCAGAAACAAGTTGAGCCTGTCGTCCAAAATCTGAACTAGGACTGCTAGAAGGGCCGGTTATTGTCTTTAATTCAGAAATTGGCCATGGTTGTGTTGGATCTTCTCCGGTGGTCCTATAAACACGTACCTGCCTACTTGTTGGAATTGCAACGGCTGCAAAATATTGTTGATCGTATTTTATAGCAGAAATATTCTTTGGATTTACCGAAATGTTGTTAACTATTGCATTATCGGTAAAGTCTGTTCTGTAGCTCAGATTGTATGTACCGCCATGAAGATTGTTGGTTACATAATCGGAATAAAGATTGGCTATTTGAGTGGTCCTATCTTGAGGATAAAAACCATTATATGGTAACATTTTTTTTATTCCTGTAACTGTTAAGTTTATCTTTTCTATTTCTGCTACATCCTCATTTTCTTTTTTTATGTCATCATGTTTCTTTAATATGTCAGAAGTGGAATAGATTTTTAAAAACTGCTCGTCGTAATTTTCAGATTCTTCATTTGTTGCACTATTGTGTCTATTTCCTCCATCTAAAGAGAATAATTTTTTATTTTTTGCTCTAAAATTCCCCCCC
>Ga0136656_1000372_pt1 | contig 15382 bp, 18 predicted proteins | sample CPBDNA_9_FD_94862 | JGI IMG/M metagenome (GOLD analysis project Ga0136656, IMG submission 94862) | Freshwater to marine salinity gradient microbial communities from Chesapeake Bay, USA - CPBay_Sum_15_0.8_DNA (version 2) | ecosystem: Environmental > Aquatic > Marine > Coastal | place: USA...
CAATGATATGAAAATTGCTAAATCTGAAATTTTTGGTCCTGTCTTGTCTATGATACCTTTTGATAGTGAAGAAGAGGCAATTAAAATTGTTAATGACACTGAATATGGCCTTGGTAATTACATCCAAACAACTGATATGGAAAAGGCTAAAAGAGTAGCCAAAAGACTTCGATCCGGTGTTGTATATATCAATGGCCACTCTATGGACCCTGGAACTCCATTTGGAGGTTACAGACAATCTGGCAATGGTAGAGAAGGTGGCAAATGGGGATTGGATGAGTACTTAGAAGTGAAAACGATTACCGGTTGGGTTTGAAAATTAATTTGATATAAAATAACGCGATGAGTAAAAAGATTTTGGTTATTAATGGTCCTAACTTAGAAATGTTAGGCAAAAGAGATAAGTCTACTTACGGTGATTTTTCTTTAGAAAGCTTAGAGCAATTAATTTTGGAAGAGGCTAATACCCTTGGATGCCAAGTTGAATTTTTTCAAAGCAACATTGAAGGTGAAATCATTAATAAAATAAATGGACTAGATGATAGTTTTGATGGAATCATTATTAATCCAGGTGGCTTAACTCATAGTTCTGTTTCTCTTCACGACTCCTTAGAGATTAAAAAAATTCACAAGATAGAAGTCCATATTTCTAATATCTATGCTCGTGAAGATTTTAGACAAAAGTCAATTATTGCTCATGCATGTCATGGTTCAGTTTTAGGAATGGGTGTGAACGGTTATCTTTATGCATTGAAGCAAATTAGCAATTCTTAGATATGCGATTTTGGTATATTTAAGAAAGTCAACGAAAAATTAATTTTTTTTTATTTTTTATAAATTTTTACCTTCATATTCTTAATTTAAATTATTAAGTTATTATTTAGATTAATCTTTTAAGGAGGAAATTATGAAAAAGATTATAAGTATTTTTGCAATTCTATTTTCCTTCGCCTTTACATCAAACAGTTATAGTAAAACCGAAATTAATTGGTGGTATGGTAACAGTGGATTTCTAGGCGATGTCATTATAGAAATTGCTAATAGATTTAATGCATCTCAAGACGAGTATGTTGTTATTCCTACAGGGAAGGGTAGTTATGAAGACAATCTAGCTGCTACGATCGCTGCTTTTAGAGCGGGTGATCAACCTCACTATTCTCAGGTCTATGATGCTGGTGCTGCAATCATGGTTGCCCAAGTTAAAAATGGCGTTGTGATCGGTTTTGAAGAGATGGCGGAAAAATATGGTATTGAAGTTGATGCCGATAACTACATTCCGGGCATCAAAAACTTCTATGCTGACTCTGACGGTAAAATGGTAGGCGTTCCGTTTAATAGTTCTACATGTTTAATGTATGCAAATATGGATATTTTAGCCGAAGTAGGTATTGAGGAAATCCCGAAAACTTATGAAGAGTTTGAAGCAGTAGCTCAAAAAATTGCAGATGCAGGATACATTCCTTTACTACAAAGTCATAGCCCGTGGATTTGGGTTGAGAACTTCTTCTCAAGACATAACCTTTTAATGACTGATGGAAATAATGGTTATGATGAGGTTCCAACTAAAACACTGTTTGCGGATACTCCAGAGTTCGTTATGCACTGGGAAAAAGTTAAAGAGTGGTACGAAAAAGGTTGGTACGGATATAAAGGTAGAGCATGGGGTGATAACGAAGCTCCTTTTGCAAACGGTGAAGCTGCATTCTGGTTTGGTTCAGCTGCATCTTTTGGTGGAATGAAAAATGTCCTTCCAAACTTTACAGTTAACCCAATTCTTTATTGGGACTCAGTAACTGGTGGTAAAGAATATCCAACATTTATTGGTGGCGCCGCTAACTGGATCTTAAATGGTCATACTGAAGAGGAGTATAGAGGCCTTGCTAAATTCATTGAATTTATGGGCTCACCAGAGATGGATTTATACTATCATAACATGACTGGTTATGCTGCTGTTACAAAAGGTGGTATCGAGTTAGCTGAGACAATTAACTTTTACAGAACTTCTCCTTATCACAAAGCAGTCGGTGATCAATTAGGCTTGGAAGGTTCGACTATCCCTGGAGGATACAGAGCTGGTAACTGGCCTCAAATTCGTGAAGTAATTTACGATAATATTGAACCAATGTTAAATGGTGATATGAGTGTTCAAGAGGCACTAGGAAACATGGATGAAGGCGCTGAGAAGCTTTTAGCTCAGTTTGCAAAGACTCTATAAATTAATTTAAAATTAGGAGGGTAGTAAAATACCCTCCTTGTTTAAAAATGAAAAAAGTCCAGTTTAAGTCTAGTTACTCTCAATATGTTTTTTTAGCTCCTCAGCTATTAATTCTTTTAATTTTTCTTTATTGGCCCATTATTCAAACTTTTAGGGATGCTTTTACTATCCAGGATCCTTTTGGTTTTGGGGCTTATTTTGCTGGATTTGAAAACTTCGATTTAATTTTTTCGGATCCTTCTTATTTTACGGCATTTAAATTTACAATTATTTATAGTTTTGTAATTACGCTTATTACTGGATCTGTAGGACTACTTTTAGCAGTTCAAGCAAACAGTGTTATGCATGGCAAAAGTGTTTATAAAACTCTTTTAATATGGCCTTATGCAATTGCTCCTGCTGTAGTTGGAGTGATGGCTAATTATTTTTTTAGTGAAAGATTTGGACTACTTTATCATTTATTTAATCAGATATGGGGCTTCAATTGGTATGAAAATGTCTTTGATGCTTATATTTATGTAATTATCGCAGGTTCTTGGAAACAGATAAGTGCTAACTTCATTTTCTTTTTAGCCGGCCTCCAAGCTATCCAAAAAACAGTCATTGAAGCATCAATTATAGATTGTAAGAGTAGTTTTAGAAGATTCTGGACAATTACATTCCCATTATTAATGCCGACTACATTCTTTCTAATAATTATTAATATTACTTATGCTTTTTTTGATACTTTTGGAATTATTGACACTACTACAATTGGTGCTCCAGGTAGTGAAACTAAAACGCTAGTTTATAAAGCTTATATTGATGGCTTCAAAGGTTTAGATCTAGGTAGTGCTGGCGCTCAATCAATTATGATGATGCTCATAGTTCTAGTGATTACTATTTTCCAATTTAGATACATCGAAGGAAAAATTCATTATAATTAAAATGAATAAACTTTTCTCAAACCTCAATCATTTAATCCTAATAACAGGGCTTTTAATTATGATTATTCCCGTATGGGTTATTTTTGCCAGCTCAACTCATACCAGTCTATTTATAAATACTAACGGATTGCAATTTATACTTGGCGATAGTTTTATTGAAAATTACTCAAAAGTTTTGTTTAAGAAATCAGGTTTTTTCCAAGAAATCACTGCTATTAAGATGTTTATAAATAGTTTTATTATGGCTTCTGGTATAGCTACTTTATCTGTAGCTACCTCATTAATGGCGGCTTACGGATTAGTATATTTTAGAATTAGATACGCTTCTTTATTTTTTTGGTTAATATTTATTACCTTACTTGTGCCTCTAGAGTTAAGAATTATGCCAACATATGAAATTATGTCTAAATTAAATTTATTAAATTCCTATATGGGTCTTATTCTTCCAATCTCTGCATCTGCAATAGCTACTTTTTTCTTTCGACAATTTTATAAATCTATTCCTGATGAATTATTAGAGGCGGCCAAATTAGATGGCGCTAATAGTTGGAAATTCTTTATAGATTTCTTAGTGCCATTATCTAAGACAATGATAGCAGCAGTATTTATTTTTATGTTTGTGTTTGGATATAATCAATATTTATGGCCTCTTATTATGACTACTAGTGAACAGTATTGGACTGTTGTTATGGGTTTAAAAACTATGTATGGATCTATTTCTCAAAGATTTGCATTTGTGATTATGTCGATGATCCCTCCGATTTTAATTATCATTTTTTTACAAAGATGGTTTATTCAGGGAATTTTTCAAAATAAATGAAATTTAAACCAATACAAATTTTATCTCATATTATTTTAATATTGGGTGTCCTTTTAATGGTATTGCCTATTTGGTTTTCTTTTGCGACTTCTACTCATGAAAATATTTCAATTTTAAAAGAGGGAATGAAGTTCTTCTTAGGAGATTATTTTAATCAGAATTATAGCGAAGTCCTTAATGAAAAAGGTGGTTGGTCAGAAGAGGTTACTGCTACTAAAATGTTTCTAAACAGTTTTATTATGGCTTTAGGTATTGCGACCTTAAAAGTTGTTATATCTGCCATGTCTGCTTACGCTTTAGTATATTTTAGATTTAAATTAGCAGTTCCAATTTTTTGGCTAATTTTCATTACTTTATTAGTGCCATTAGAAGTTAGAATTTTTCCTAGTTATAAAATTGTATCAGACATGGGTTTAACAAATACCTATACTGGACTAATTCTTCCATTAGTTGCATCAGCAACAGCCACATTCTTCTTTAGACAATTTTACAAGACCATACCTGATGAACTTTTAGAGTCAGCTAAATTAGACGGAGCTAATAGTTGGAGATTTTTTATAGATTTCTTAATTCCTTTATCAAGAACCATGTTGGCTGCAATGTTCATTTTTATGTTCGTTTATGGTTACAGTCAGTATTTATGGCCTTTAATTATGACCACCGATGAGAAATATTGGACTGTCGTGATGGGAATGAAAATTATATTTACTGAAAATTATGAGGGAGTGGCTTTGCCTAGAACGGGTGAGAGATTTGCTTATATTATTTTATCAATGATTCCACCTGTATTGGTTGTTATAATTTTACAAAGGTGGTTTATCAAAGGATTCATACAAACGGAGAAATAAACTGACCTTTTTAGAATTACAAAATATTACTAAGGTTTATCCTAATGGAACGTTGGCTGTTAATGAAACATCTTTAAATATAGAAAATGGAGAATTTGTTGTATTTGTTGGTCCAAGTGGTTGCGGTAAATCAACATTATTAAGAATGATTGCTGGGCTAGAGGATATTACCTCTGGAGAAATCATCCTTGATGCCAATACTATAAATAATGTTGATCCTTCAGAAAGAGATGTTGCAATGGTTTTTCAAAACTATGCCTTATATCCTCATATGACAGTTTATAACAATATGGCTTATGGTCTTAAAAATAGAGGTATTTCAAAAAAAGAAATAGAAGACAAGGTTAATGAAGTGGCTAAATTACTTGAAATTGATCAATATCTTTCTCGTAAACCTAGTATGTTGTCGGGTGGTCAAAGACAAAGAGTTGCAATGGGACGAGCTATTGTAAGAAATCCTAAAATTTTTCTTTTTGATGAGCCTTTATCTAATCTTGATGCAAAATTAAGAAATCAGATGCGTCTTGAAATCAAAAAACTTCAACGTCAAATGGGAGTAACTAGTATTTTTGTTACTCACGACCAAATAGAGGCGATGACTCTAGGCGACAGAATAGTGGTTATTAATAAGGGTATCGTTGAACAAGTGGGTACCCCAAAAGATATTTATTCAAAGCCTAATACGAAATTCGTAGCAGAATTTATTGGTTCTCCACAGATGAATATATTTAATTGTAAAATTAATAATGGTATTGCTAAGATTGATAACCACTCCTTCAATTTAAATAAATCTTTGAACGTCGAAGATGCAAGTATAGGAATTAGACCTGATGATATGCAAATTTCAGATAGTGGTTCAATTACTTGTAAAGCAAACTTAGTTGAGTATTTAGGTTCTGATATGATTATTTATTCCAGTATAGGCAATCAAGAATTTAGCTGTAAATTATCTTCTAAGATTGATGTTAAAGCAGGTGATGAGTTTAAATTTGATATTGATCCTTCTTTGATCCATGTTTTTGATAACTCTTCAGGTAAAAGATTAGATTAATATTAATTTATTTGGGTAAGATGCAAACCGGAATAGGTTCCATCTTATGAATATTCTTTGATCTTATTTCAAGATACCTATCTCTATTAGAGGAATTTTCATTAAGCATCGCTTCTTCTATTTCTTTATAGCTTAAACCAACTTGTTTTTCATCGGTTCTGCCATCGGACCATAATCCATCAGTTGGATCAGCGTCAATGATTTCTTGATTTATTCCTAACTCTTTCCCCATATCCCAAACTTCAGTTTTAAGACAATCGGCGATTGGAGATATATCAACGCCACCATCACCATATTTGGTATAAAAGCCAATACCAAAATCTTCCACTTTATTGCCTGTTCCAACCACAATCCCATTATTACTAGCGGCTATTTGATAAAGCGTAGTCATCCTTAGTCTTGCTTGAGAATTGGCGTATCCATGCTCTGAATTGTTATCTTTGAGTTCTGTTTGAAATTCATTAAAAACTCTAGATAAATCAATGTGATGATGGGTAATATTTGAAAATTTTTTCTTCAGCCATTCAACATGATTATTCCCTCTATCGTTTAATGTTTGATGGTGAAGTATCGGCATGGTGACCACATGGGTTTGAATGTTGGTTTTGGCTGATAGGGTGCTTGTCACAGCAGAGTCTATTCCTCCTGAAATTCCTATTACTAATGAGGAGAAATTTCCCTTATGGGCGTAATCTTTTATCCAGTTAGATATAAAATCAATTTTTTCAATATTGTTCATCTATTCCTTTACGTTTAAATCATTTTAAAGTTTAAATAAATAAAAATTTATTCAAAAATATGTTTAATTTACATATTAAAAAAATTTATTAAAATTTAAGTTAATATTTTTATTTTTGCTTATGAAGGTATGACTTTTAGAATACTAAAATTTCTATTAAAAAAATTTATTTCTTCCAAAAGTATTTTGATTTTTTTTGAGGGTAAGGAATATCTAATCGACAATAATACCGAACCGATAATACTTAAAATTAATCAAAAAAAATTCTTAATCAAATTATTTTACGCTCCTTCTCTTGTCCTCACCGAGGGTTACATGGAAAAATATTACGAATTGCCCAATTCTTCATTTTACGACTTTTCAGAATTATTGATTGAAAATTATAACCTATACTTAGAGAAATTTTCTCGATCAATTTTTTCAAATTTTTTTTTGATAATAAACCCTCTATTTCAATTAAATTTTTTAAAGATCTCTAAGAGCAATGTTGCGTCTCATTATGATCTTTCTGATAAACTTTATGAACTATTTTTAGATAAAACTAGGCAATATTCCTGTGCTTATTTTGAGTCGGAAAAAGATTCACTGTATCAAGCACAGCTTAACAAAATGGACAGGTTAGCTGACAAACTTCACCTAAAAAAAAATGATAAAGTATTAGACATTGGTTGTGGTTGGGGTTCTTTGAGTAGGCATTTTAATTCAAATTTTGGTTGTGCCGTTAAAGGAATATCTCTTTCAGAAGAACAAATAAGATTTTGTTTAAAAAACAAAAAAAAAGCAAAAAATCACAATGAGCTAGAGTATTTTCTTCAAGATTATCGAATTGAGACCGAAAAGTACGATAAGATAGTTTCGGTAGGCATGTTTGAACATGTAGGTAAGCCTTTTTATAGAACATATTTTAACAAAATAAATGACTTATTATCCGAAGATGGCATTGCAGTTGTTCATACTATCGGTAATGTTCGCTCGCCCAAATTAACACCTGCTTTTATAAGAAAATATATTTTTCCAGGTGGTTATATCCCAACTTTGTCAGAAATCATGCCAGCAGTAGAGAAATCCGGTTTATTTATAAGCGATATAGAAGTTTTAAGACTACACTATGCAAATACAATTAAATATTGGAACAAAAACTTCCATAAAGTTAAAGATCAAGTAAGGGAGTTATATGACGATAGATTTATAAGAATGTGGGAGGCTTATCTTAATTTAAGCGAGCTATCTTTTAGAAAGGGTGATAATGTTGTTTTTCAATTGGTTCTTACTAAAAAAAGAGATAGTTTTCCAATTGTTAGAAAGAGAATAAATTAAATAATATATTTTATAATTATTTATAATAAATGTCTGAAAATACATTAGAAAATAGATTGATAAGTCTTAATCAGGCCCTAAGTCAAATGATGAGAAACACTAGCGAGAGAGATATCATTGATCAATTAACAACATACAGAATAGCTGTTCAAAATACCCTTAAAATACTTACAAAAAAACAAAAACAATCAATTTCTCTGAGTGCTCGAGAATATGAGGATGAATTAGAAAAAGGGAATTTTTAAAGATTTTTCTCCAAAACTTTGAATTTAGAACGTGAAATTTTAAAAAAAGTCTCTCTAAATAATAGTTTTATTCATGATGATTGTGCCTATTTAAAAAACAGTCAGCAACTAATATCAACTGATACTTTAGTAGAAAATGTTCATTTTAATCTAAAAATATTCAGCGCTTCTCAAATAGCTCATAGATTATTTATTTGTAGTTTTAGCGATATTCAAAGCTCTGGGGGTTACCCTCAATATGCTCTATTAAATATAAGTTTCCCCAATAAAAATTTTGCTTTTATAAAAAAGATTATTCATTTTTTTCAACTGCTTCTTCGTAAATACAATATTCAGTTGATTGGCGGTGATACAACTTCATCCAATAATATTTACCTTTCCAGCACTTTTATTAGTAGACCTCTAGTTAAAAACAAAGTCTTAAATCGAAAAAATGCCAAAATAGGGGACTATATTTACACTTTTAAAAATATTGGTTTTTCAAAATTGGGTTACTTAAATTTATTTAAAAAAACAAAATTAATAAAGAGTTTACAAAACAAATCGCAAAAACAATTTTTAAGCCCCAAAATTCAAAATTACTCACTCTTATTCAATCAATTTAAAATTAATTCTTGTATGGATATCTCCGACTCACTTTTTTTGTCATTAAAAGAATTATCTAAACAGTCTCAAAAAAAATTTTTAATCAAGAATTTAAAACTTATTAACCCAATACTATTTGAAAGACTCAAATTGAATGAGTATCATTCGCTAATTTTATCATCAGGTGAGGAATTCATGCCCATTTTTACGGGAAAATTATCAAAATCAAATATTGAAAAACTAAGATCTAAAAAAATTAATGTAGTAAATATAGGTATTGTTCAAAAAGGAAAGGGTATTTCTTTTGAAGATTTGAAGAATATAAAAGATAATTCTTTTGATCATTTTAAAAATAATTATTCGAAGCTATAGCTTTTTTGATCTCACTAGGAGATATTTTTTTTAATTCTATAATAGAAAATACATTAGTGGAGTTTTCTGCTCTTGTTTTTTTATAAGCTTTGTCATAATGAAAAATGATTAAATTTTTAACTAAATCATAATAATCTTTGTTTTTTAAACTTCCTTCAATATTTACAAAATCTTTCTTAGATATAATTTGTTTTAAAACCCTAATTGCTTTTTCCATTAATTCGGGTTTTACAGTAAAATATTTATAGTCTTTTAGTATGTATTTAGTTCTTTCATGGATTGAGGCGATTAATTTGATATTTTTACCCAAAGGCATTAATTTCCAAATTTTACTGGGGATACTTAGTTTTCCTACTTTAATACTTTCTGCCTCTACCCAAATATCTTTTTTTCGATCAAAATTATTTAGTTTTTCATAGATACAAGTCTCAAAAAATTTTTGAGATGGTTGTTCTTTATTAGGAATATCTCCCAATATGGAGCCTTTATGTTTCGCCATACCTTCAAAGTCGATGACTTGAGATGTCTTGGATAATTCTTTTAAAAATAAAGTTTTACCAACACCGGTGATTCCCATTATTTGATTAAATTTAAAAAGAAGTGCATCTTTTTCTAAGTATTCAACTACTCTTTTGCGATAGCTTTTATATCCGCCATCCAGCAAATAAACATCATATCCAATCTGTTTTAAAACAAGATAAAGACTGAGTGATCGAAGACCACCTCGCCAACAATAAATCAAAACCTTATCTTTTTTTTCAAAATTTATTTTCTTAATAATATTTGAAATATTAAAGCTAATTAATTCTGCACCATTTTTTTTAGCTAAAAATGAATTTTCTTTATATTTTAAACCTATTTCATGTCTTTGTTTGTTGGATAAAACAGGATAGTTGATGGCATCAGGTATGTGATCTTCTTTAAATTCCTTAGGTGTTCTTACATCAACAATTGCTGTATAATCACTTATAATTTTATCTTTATAAGTGATTTTATTTATGCGCATATTTTTCATTGTTTTTACATTAATATATTCTAATTCGTTATTCTCCAAATCTATAAATTTAAATTTTGAAATCGAATGGAAATCTATTCATCTAGCTGATGTTGAGTGGAATATCGTTTTGAGTGATTATAATTATACTATTGATTTTATCATCCAGAGTTATGGCATGACAGATAAAATATTTAAATACAAATCAACTACTAATATAGAAGGTGTGATTGAAAACAATCAATTACGACCTTTAATATATAAAAGTAAAACGAAAAGTTCTAGGCAGGATGTTTTTACAAATATTTCTTTTAATAGTAAGGGGCAAATTCAAGAATTTGAAATTTCAAAACAACTAGATAATCTTCAAATTTTTCAACAAGATAATATGATTAATGAATATCAATATTTCTCTGACCCTATTTCACAATTAACTCAATATTTTTTATTTGAAAACGACTCTGACAGAATGATTATTGATGGGCTTAATATTTATTCACTGAAATCTCAAAAATTGAAAGATGAAATATTTGAAAATAATAATCCTTCTTTATATGAAGGTACTGCTAAATCCATGAATTTGGTTTTTCCATTTTTTCAAGGTCTTCATAAAGAAAATAAGAAAAATAATCTAGAAGAAATAAAGATGTATTATATTGAGATAGATGATTTATTCATTCCTATTCAATATGATATAAAATCAAAGAAATTTGGCGCTAAACTTTATTTAAAAAGCTATCAAATTAATAATTTATGATCGCAACTAAGAAAAGATCCCTTGTCAAATCACTTAGCTGGAGAGTGCTAGGTTCTATTGATACTTTTGTTCTTAGCTTTGTCATTATTAATTTTTCAACTGATGATTATACCTATGATCTTGCATTTTATATTGCTGGCTTAGAAGTTTTAACGAAAACTGTTATTTATTATTTACATGAAAGAATTTGGAACAAATCTAATATTGGAAGAATAGGTGATAGAGTCAAGAGAACACGTTCACTCATTAAAGCATTTACTTGGAGAATAACGGCATCTTTAGATACTTTTTTGCTTAGCTATGTTATCACTAGTCGATTTGATTGGGCTACAAGTATTGCTTTCTTTGAAATAATCACTAAAGCTATTTTATATTACTTTCATGAAAGAGGCTGGAATAAAATTAAATGGGGCAGGGTTTATTAAAGATGAATAAAATTTCTAAACTCGAAATTAACCTTATTAATTTATTTCAAGGCAACCTTCCTTTGTATCAAAGTTATTGGTTTTATTATGTTTTAGGTAATTTTGCTATTTCTGCACCTTTATTAATAATTACCAAAATTCAAATTCAAAATTTTATCTATACCTTTTCATTATATTTGGTTTTAAATTTGATTTACTATTTTACTTCCTGTATTGGGGTTTGGAGAAGCTCGCAAACATACAAGGGCAATAAGATACTGGCTTTTTTAGCTAGATTTATAGTTGTTATTGGTATTTCGACCACGGCACTCGAATTAAAGAATATTTTTAACATCATTTACTCGTTTTAATTGCTTTTATCTTCATTTCTATAGAAAAATAAATATGATCAAGGAATGGAAGAAAAAACTCAAATGGAAGTTCGTAAACTTCTCAAAAGACTGGGTATAAATTCCCAAGAACAATTACATAAATATATTTCAGAAAATCCAGACTCAAAAAAGATACCGGTCAAAGTGTCATTCGAAATTGATGGTAAGGAATATTATGTTTTTGAAGATAAGTTAGAAATATAATTTTATCATTATGAAAAAAATTCAAAGCTATTTTTTTAGTGGTATTTTAATTGTTGCTCCTTTAGGACTTTCTCTTTATGTCGCTTGGATTGTTGTGGGACTTGCAGACAAAATCTTTCGTCCTTTTGTACCATTAACTCAGTTTGGAATACCGGCAGAAATTCCTGGTGTAGGTCTGATTGTTGCTTTTTTGTTTTTCACAATACTAGGTGCGATAGCTGGTAGTTTTTTTGGAAGGCTCTACCACCGCATTGTGGATGCTACATTATCAAAAATTCCCGGATTAAATTCTATATATAGCACGGTAAAACAAATTATTGATACTTTTGCTACGACTAAATCTAATGCTTTTAAAGAGGTAGTATTAATTGAATATCCCCAAAAAGATATGTATGCGCTTGGTTTTCTAACTGCAATTACTAAAGGAGAGATTGCAACTCGTAAAAATAAAAAAATGATTAATGTTTTTATGCCCTCGACTCCTAATCCCACTACTGGATTTTTGATGTTTGTTCCTCTTTCTAAATGCACTAAGCTTTCAATGTCGGTTGATCAAGCCATCAAATATATCATTTCCGCTGGACTCGTAACCCCAAATGCTCCCGATATTAAAAAAGCATTACCTAAAACTAAAAAATAAATTAACTAAAGAGTAGCTTGATGGCTTCTTGTTGTTTGAAGAACAAAAGTAGAAGATAAATTTTCTTTTGAAATTCTTTGTCTTCGAAAGATTTAGATTTCATAATCTTTTTAACGTATTCAAAACATTCTTTAATTAATTCTTGGTCTCTTGTCACTTCAACAAATTTAAATAAAGACTCACCACTTTGACGATATCCCAAAATATCTCCCGTTCCTCTTATTTCCAAATCTTTTTCAGCTAATTCAAATCCGTCTAAAGTATTTTTAAATACCTTTAATCTCTTCTCTGAGGTTTCAGTGATATTACTTCCATAGAGAGCAAAACAGTATCCTTGTTCACTTCCGCGGCCAACCCTTCCTCGTAATTGATGCAATTGAGATAAACCAAATTTTTCGGCATTTTCAATAATAATGGTATTAGCATTTTTATTATCAATTCCTACTTCAATAACAGTTGTGGCGACTAGAATCTTTAAAAAACCTGATTTAAAATCACTAATTGTTTTTTCTTTATCGTTGGATTTCATTTTTCCGTGAAGCAATCCTACTTCAGGACCAAAAACTTTTTTTAATGATTTGTGTCTTGATTCCACATCTTTATAGATTTGACTTTCGGACTCTTCTACGAGCGGACAAATCCAATATATTTGATTTTTATCTGAGAGTGATTTCTTTAAATAATTTATGAGATCTTTGATTTTTTCAGCACTAGAAACTTTCGTAATTATGGGTTTTTGAAATGCTGGTCTCTCGTTTAAAATCACCTGTTCAATCTCTCCGTACTGTGCTAACGCTAAACTTCGCGGAATCGGTGTGGCGGACATTAAGAGGATATTGGTATTTATCCCTTTTTCTCCTAGTGTTAGTCGTTGTTTTACACCAAATCGATGTTGTTCATCAATAATGACATACTTTAATTGATTAAAAGATAAATTTTCTTGAAAAATTGCATGCGTTCCAATAATAAAATTAAAATCTTTATCTGATATTTTTTTATATATTTCATCTTTGTTTTTAGAACTACCTGTCAATAATACAGATTTAATCTCATCTAATTTAATTAAACTTTGAAGATTTTCATATATTTGACTGGCTAAAATTTCAGTAGGGGCCATATAGGCAACTTGATAGCCCTGATTGATAAAAGGAATGGCTGTTAACAAAGAAACAATAGTTTTGCCTGATCCTACATCACCTTGTAAAAGAATTGTTTCTCGATAATGACTGTTATTTAATTCATTAATTTTGCTAATTGTATTTATTTGCATATTAGTCAACTTAAAAGGTAGCTGTGATACAATTTCGCCTTGCGAAAAATAATGGAGATTTAAATTATCTTCTTTTTTCTTTGTTTTTTCTTTTAAATAGCGAATGGCAAAATAATTAGATATTAACTCATCTGCAGCAAGTCTTTTTCTAAAAATTTCTTTATATTCGATATCTTCTTTAGTCTCAGGGAAGTGTAATTTAATGATGGAATTATAAAACGAATAGAATTTTGATTTTTCAATTAATTCTACTGACAGCCATTCAGGATAATCATCTATATAATCTTTTCCATAATTAAGTATTCTTTTAATATCCTTAATGGAAATTCCTCTGGTAAGGGGATAGATATTCTCAAAGCTTCTTAATTTGTCCTCATTTTCTAATTCTTCTATATAATCTGGATGAGCTATGCTTATGTTACTTTTATAAAAAGAAATCTTCCCACTAACAATAAACTCCTTATTGTCTGGATATTTTGTTCTTAAAAAATTTCCTCTAACAGAAAAGTAAATTAAATTGATGATTAAATTTCCTTTGGTGCACTCAATGACGTAAGGGAGTCTAGAATTAAAGGGGGGTCGGTGTTTTTTGACTTTTAAAATTGTAGTAATTACTTGACCTTTTTCTAAGGTTTTAAAATTAATGTCTTGTGTACGATCAATTACTTTTGTTGGAATTATATAAAATGCGTCTAAGACAGAATTAATTCCTAAATTTTTTAAATAACTAGCTTTTTTGGGTCCAATTCCTTTAAGTTTGTCTACATTTTGATATAAGAACTTAAAATTGTTTTCACTCATGACGAACATTCAAAATAGATTAAAAAAATTAAAATATCGATGCCAAACATTGGGGATAAAGGAACTGGATGTTACTTTTTCTAAGATATTTCAAAAAGTCGAAAGTACGCAGAACATTAATCATATAACACTTCTTGAAGATTTAGTTCAGAATGAAACTCAGCAGATATTAGATATCTTTTTTCATCCTGAGGCAAAAGATTTACGTTCTAAATACCAATTAATTATTAACCTCTCAAAATAATGGATTTTAATAATCCCGCTTTAATTTTATGTGAGGATGATAAATCCGCCCTAGATCTCTACAATATTCTTCTAGCTATTAATCCAAAAAATGATGTTTGTTATTTCCCAGCGCACGACTCTCTTCCCTTTAGTGATGAAAAATCAAGCAATGAAATTTTACTAGAACGATCATTTCAACTAATAAATTTGAAAAAAAGAAAAATTATTATCATTAGCTGTAATAATCTTCTTAAAAAGTTTTCTACTAACTCACTAAAAGATCATTTTTTTACTTTGTCTGTTAATCAAACAATTGACATTAAAAAAATTTTAGAACTTTTAGTCAGCTTTAATCATATAAATAATCCCAACGTTTATAATCGATGCGAATTTTCCCATAGAGGCGATATCCTAGATATTTACAATCATAACTCTAACCCATATCGAATTTCTTTTTTTGATAATACAATTGAATCAATTAAAGAATTCTCTCCTCAAACACAATTAACGAATAAGATTTTATTAGATACTGTTACTATAGTTAATCCTGAATTTGAAAATTCTATTAATGATATAA
>Ga0136656_1000373_pt1 | contig 15362 bp, 16 predicted proteins | sample CPBDNA_9_FD_94862 | JGI IMG/M metagenome (GOLD analysis project Ga0136656, IMG submission 94862) | Freshwater to marine salinity gradient microbial communities from Chesapeake Bay, USA - CPBay_Sum_15_0.8_DNA (version 2) | ecosystem: Environmental > Aquatic > Marine > Coastal | place: USA...
CTGTCTTTTTGTAACACATTTAAGATCTGCTTGGGGGACAATAAAATTATCGTCACTTTGAATTAATATACCCCCAGAAACTTTTTTAATGACCCCTGGGTATGGGTTATCTTGTTTTAAATCAACACACAAAACTCTTACATTTTTTTTCTTAGCAAGTTCTTCTAGTGCAGCTTCTTCAAAACCCGTTGCCAAAATAACCTCTACAAACTGTCGCTCATTAATTTCTTCAGCAGTTTTTTTATCAAGTGCTCTGTTAAAAGCAATAATGCCTCCAAAAGCTGATGTTGGATCCGTTTTAAATGCTAGATCATATGCACTGAAGACAGAGTTTGCCTCAGCAACACCGCATGGGTTAGCATGTTTTACAATCACACATGCTGGGTCATCAAAGGCTCTCACACATTCCCAGGCGGCATCAGCATCAACAATATTATTATATGAAAGCTCTTTACCTTGTAGAACGTCTGCATTGGCAATATTTTTATACTTTAAATTAGAAAAAGTTAATAAATCTGCAGTTTGATGAGGATTTTCTCCGTATCTTAACGATTCACTCTTGCTGAAGCTATATTGAGGCGCATCAGACGAAACATTTTTTAGATAATTTGCAATAGCTGAATTGTATTCAGCCATGAGTTGAAAAACTTTTTGTGAAAGTTCTTTTCTAAATTCATAACTGATACCCCCTTGATCTTTCCATTCATTTATCAACCGACCGTAGTCACTTGGATTAGAGATGACCGCAACATCTTTGAAGTTTTTTGCTGCTGACCTAATCATTGTGGGTCCACCTATATCAATTTTTTCTAAAGCTTCATCAAAGTCACATCCTGAGGCGATTGTTTCCTGAAATGGATATAGATTAACAATGACCATGTCAATAACCTCATAACCGCGATCAGTTAAAATTTCTAAATCTGTTTCTCTTCTAGCCAAAATGCCTGCATGAATCTTCGGGTGCAAAGTTTTGACCCGACCATCCATCATTTCTTCAAATCCTGTGAATTCTGAAACCTCTATGACTTCATTAGTGATTTTTTTAATGGCATTGTAAGTCCCCCCAGTCGAGATGATCTTAACTTTTTGACCAAGCAAGAAAGTAATCAATTCGTCTAAATTTGATTTATCTGAAAGACTAATCAGGGCAGTTTTAGGGGTAATAAGATTCATGATTTTTCAATAATATTGTAACGATGTAATTTTTTTCTCAGGGTAGCTCTGTTTAATCCTAAAATATTTGCGGCCTTGGATTGATTGCCATTTGAATGCATCATTACCGCCTTAAAAAGCTCAGGCTCAACCTCAGCCATGACCATTGCATAAACATTTGCTGGATCTACATCACCGAGCGTAGCAAAATACTTCTTCATGGCTTTTTTTACATGCTCGCTAAGAGGTTTATTTTTTGATGTTTGCGAGACTTTTTTAGACATGTAGTAGCGGTTTTTTTGTTGAGTATAAATTCTACAGCTGATTAAAAAATGCTCAACTAATTTTAAAGATTAATTACAGTTTTTTTATCATCGCCTAAAATTAATTGAATTAATTTCTTATCTTTTATAAATATTTCAGTTCGAGATGCGTAATCGGGATGAAAATATGAAATTTGGTTGTTGCTTGCTATATAAGAAACCAGCGCATTAATTACCATAAAGTGTGTTGTCACAATAAAGTTGCCTTCAGCTTCTCTGAGCCAGGTTATTAAATTATTGCGCCATCCCTGAACTGTCTCAGGTAACTCGTGGATAGGGGTGGTAAAAATTCTTATAAGCCAGTCACGTTTTTCATTCAACTGAATGTCAGCTGATGGAATTTCTATAAAATTAGAATCTAATTGAAAAGCGCCTTTCTCTTTTTTACTCATTATTTCCATTGTTTCCACGGCTCTTTTCTTGGGACTGGAAATAAGCTGATAGGAAAGTATTTGCTCAATTAGAGAATCGCCAGTTTTTGCAGCTTGCCTGCGACCGAGTTCGCTTAAACCAGGATCAGGATGAACAGGCCATCCCTCTGATGCTTCGCCATGCCGAACAAGAATGATATGACTTTGACTCATTATAAAAAATACCAATTATAATTATTTGATGAGAAAGCCCAGAATTTTTTGTCCTGAATTATCTGCACCAATTTATAAGTGCTCCAACATAAAACAAATACATCATCTTGCCAAGGTTCTAAGGTTGCAACCAGGTGATTCCGTAGAGTGTTTTGATGGTAAAGGTTCCATAGCTCATGGCAAGATTTTAGAGCTTACAAAAGCATTTATAAGTTTTCATGTAGATGATGTTTTAAATGCCTCCAATCCATATAAAAAGTATTATCAAGCAATAATCCCTTACATAAAAAAAGAGAATTTAATTTTTTCATTACAAAAACTTATTGAATTAGGTATAAATTCCATTCTTGTATATAAACCAATGAATCAAGATCAATCACTAGCAAAAAAAGATTTATCCAAATTAAACCTCAAACTAGAGGAGGCTGTTGTAAGTGCTTGTGAGCAATCAGGATGCAATCACATCCCTTGCGTTAATTATTTCGATGGGCTTGAGCAATGCCTTCATAGTGACAAGCTGATTGCAGGTTTCGAGGGATTATTCGTTCTTGATACAATTGCAAATGAGTATATTAAAGATCATCAAATTTTGAATTTAAATAGTATTAGTTTTATAACAGGACCCGAGTCGGGTTTTTCACAAATTGAGCGTGAATTAATGAATGGGCTAGAGTTGCAGTCATTCAAGATTGGGCATTATGTATTGCGAGCTGAAACAGCACCCATTGTAGGGCTGTCTAAATTTCAAAGCCTATCAGGGGAATATTAATGCAAGGCAAAACCTTATTATTCATAACAGATCCATTGGATAAACTAAATCCAAAAAAGGATACTACTATTTTGTGGATGCAAGAAGCCCATACCATGGGCGGTAAAATTTTTCAGTGTGAGATGAATGATTTGATATACAAAGACAGACAAACTCTCACTATTTTTTCTGAAATTAAAGATCCCCATGATCATCCTCAACTTAGTGAAAAAGCTAATACAACAAGAGCGCTTAAAGATTTTGATTATATTTTTATGAGAAAAGATCCTCCCGTAGATGAAGACTTTATGAATGCTTTACATTTGTTATCCCAGGCTGAATCTGAAGGCGCCAACATTATTAATCGACCTTCGGCTTTACAAAAATTCAATGAAAAAGTTTTTGCACTTAGGTTTTCTCATTGGATGCCAGATACAAATGTTATTTGCAAAGAAGATGACTTTAAAAAATTCAAAGAAAAATACTCAACCATCATTTTGAAACCTCTTGATGGCATGGGCGGAGAGTCAATCTACAAATTTGATGAAAGCTCAAAAGATCATTTAACAATTTTTCAATCACTAACAAACAATTATCAAACTATGGTCATGGCTCAAAATTTCTTGCCTGAAATTTATGATGGCGATTATCGAATATTACTTATTCACGGCAAACCTTTTCCTATAGCTCTTGCAAGAATTCCTATGGAAGGAAGCTTTAAGGGCAACCTTGCTGCTGGCGGTCTGGGTGTAGCTCGAGAATTATCTGATGATCAAATGAAAGCTAGTTCAGAAATTGGTAAATTGCTTTTGGCAGAGGGCATTATATTTGCTGGTATCGATATGATTGGTAATTCTTTAACTGAAATTAATATTACAAGCCCAACAGGTGCTCGCGAGATTTTGTCTCAAACTGGAAGAAACCCAATTCAGGCCTTGCTTCAATCAATATAAGATGCAACCGCTAATTTATAAGCAAAGAATTCAGAGGTGGGGATTTAGAAAATCTATGCTGGCATCCTTAATATTTCATGGAGTCGTAATTTTTGGGGTGAGCTTTGTTGTAATTCAGCAACCATGGGAATTTAATGAAGAAACAATTGTGAATATTAAATTCGCTAATGGAGAATTTGATATGCAGGGTAGTATTTTAAATGGCTCTCAGTCTTTTGAGCAAAACAGTCAAAAATCTGCAATGATTCCCAGAGATGTAAGTCTTCAAGATAAATCTCAGTTTAGTGTTAGACGATTAGAATCCAATTCAACTTTAGAAAGTTTCGAGACAATATACTTAAATGCTTGGCAAAGGCAGGTTGAGACGGCAGGGTATTATGAAATATCCCGTTCTGATATTGTCCAGGGAAATTTCAGAGTTCAAATTAAGTCTACCATTGATTCTCAGGGTAATTTAATAGGGGCGGATATTTTGCAATCTTCTGGAAATTCGATCCTGGATTCGATGGCATTAAAAATTTTATATCAATCAGCTCCATTTCAACCTTTCCCCAAAAACATGGCAGAAAGCTATCAACAGCTTGAAATTGTTCGAGACTGGAATTTTTCAAATTCTTAGCAATGCAAATTTTAGCTTTTGATTTTGGCACTCAGTATATTGGGGTAGCTGTTGGACAAACCATTACTGGGACATCCTCGCCTTTAAAAGTTCTTAACGTTGCTCAAGAAGGTGAAGAGATTTGGAATACTATCAAAGATCTTATTCATGAATGGAAGCCAGATCAATTGTTGGTTGGCAATCCTTTGAATATGGATGGAACTCCAAGTGATATGATGAAGAAAGTTGAACCATTTTTTCAAAAGCTTCAAATAATTAGCAATGTTCCATGTGAATTAGTTGATGAGAGATTAACTTCGTTTGAAGCAAAGCAGTTGGCGCAGGTTAATGCAAATGATGGGCGAATTGATGATCTAGCTGCCAAAATATTTTTAGATAACTGGATAGAGCACCATGTCAATTCCAACTAGTTTCATTGATCAGTTATTGGATCAAACAGATATTGTTGATGTTATAGGTAGGCGCATTCCTTTAAATAAAAAAGGATCAAATTTTTGGTGCCAGTGCCCCTTTCATGATGACTCAAACCCATCCATGGCTGTTAACCAAGACAAGCAGTTTTTTTATTGTTTTGTATGTCAGGAATCTGGTAATGCGATTCATTTCTTGAGGCAGTATGAAAATCTAGAATTTGTTGATGCCATTGAAACTCTTGCAAGTTCTGCAGGCATGACTGTGCCATATGAAAACAATAGGTTAGATAAATCTAAACCCAGTGGTTTGGTTGAGAAAGCGGTTAGGTTTTATCAAGCCAATTTAAATGAGACGATTGCTCCAAAAGCAATCCAGTATCTCAAGGAAAGAAAAATTACCGGTCCCACAGCCAAGAAATTTAATATTGGATATGCACAAGATAAATGGGATGGACTTTTCAACCATTTAGAAGCTGAAGCATCAGCTAAAGAATTAAATGAGTCAGGACTTTTTAGCAAGAAGGACAATCGATTTTATGATCGATTTAGAGGCAGAGTTATTTTTCCAATTAGAAATATAAAAGGTGATTTCATTGCGATGGGAGGAAGAATCATAGATGAAGGGGAGCCAAAGTATTTGAATTCCCCTGAAACCTCTTTTTTTAATAAATCAAATGAGTTATTTGGTCTTTATGAAGTTAAAGAATCTGAGAGAAATATCGCCTCCTTGATTGTTGTAGAGGGATATATGGATGTCATTGGCCTTTATGAGCATGGTATTAAGAATGCTGTAGCAACCCTTGGAACAGCAGTCACTCCAAATCATGTTTCTAAAATCATGCGTTATACAAATAAGATATTTTTTGCGTTCGATGGAGATTTAGCTGGAGGCAAAGCGGCCTGGAAAGCAGTTGAAAATACTTTCCCTATCATAAGAGAAGATATCAATATTTATTTTGTATTTTTTGATCCAGGGCATGATCCAGATTCATACATCAATGAGCATGGATTAGAGGGATTCCAGAAACTCTTAGATGAATCCATTTCCCTCTCATCGTATTTTTTATCTAAGGTAAAAGAATATAATTTAGAAACATTAGAGGGAAGAGCCCAAGCAGCCGCCTTCGCCATTCCGGTTGTAAATAAAATAAATAACTCTGTTATTAAGGAAATTTATGCTAGCGAGGTTTCAAAATTATGTGGCATGGATGTTAAAACCATGGATGTCCCCACAAGCGCATCTATTCGGCAAGACTTAAATCATAATGTTAAATCAAACTCAAAGATGCCAGTAAGAGTGAAAGCGGTGATAAATATTTTTAGTGCATTATTGGCCTTTCCAGCCATTGCAAAAGACACCATTTTTGACCAATTAAAAAATAATCCCAAATTAGAATTTTTATTTATTATTTTAGATTTATACAAACAGACGCCTGATATCAAACCCTCAAGGGTAATTGAGAGCCTTGAATCAGATCAAATCAAGGGATATTTCTCAGAAGCTGTAGTTGCCGGTCTTGAATTATCAGAAAAAAATGCAATCAAGCTAGTTGTTGATTGCGTGGATATTTTGCTAAAAAATCAAAAAGATAGGGAGCAAATACTCAAAGACAAGTATAATGTCAGATCGATTTCGCCAGTAGAAAGAAGAGATTTACAGCAAATCATCTTAAAAAAGCAAGAAATCACTGATGATGATCGAAATTGGTTAGAAAAATTAAGTTCAAAACAAGATTGAAAAAATCAAGTTTGACATCACATAAACCTAATGATTTTAGAAAGAGGCATTGAGTGGATAAGTTAAAAAAACAAGGTTCAAGAATTGCAGAGTTAATTGAGAAAGGCCGAGAGCAAGGCTATTTAACTTATGCAGACGTAAACGATCATCTTCCCGAAGACATCTCCGATCCCGATCAAGTCGATGAAATTATTGGGATGATCAATGACCTTGGTCTTCAGGTCCATGAAACTGCTCCAGATGCAGATACATTAATGCTATCCGAATCATCCGACGATCAAGACGATATTGCTCTTGAGCAAGCTGCTGAGGCTTTGGCTGCCGTTGAGAATGAAACAGGAAGAACCACAGATCCTGTCAGAATGTACATGCGTGAAATGGGAACTGTTGATCTTTTGACCAGAGAAGGCGAAATTGAAATTGCTAAACGTATAGAAGAGGGTATGCGTGATCTTCTGGATGCCAGTGTTTATTACCCAGGAATTGTTGAGTATGTCATTGATTTTTATGAGCAAGTTAAGAATGAAGATAAGAAATTAAGCGAGTTATTAACAGGCTTTCTTGAAGAGATGGAGGAGGTGCCTTCAGCAGGACCGGGAAGTGAAAAAGCCAAACAACTAGAAGAGAGCGACGAAGAAGTTGATACTGGTCCTGATTTGGCTGAAGTTCAAAGGCGAATGACGAATTTAAAACGTCAATTTAATAAAACAAATAAAGTACTTGAATCTAAAGGCAGGCATTCTAAAGAGGCTAAGGCAGAATTTGCAAAACTAGGTTTAATTTTTCAGTTTCTTAAATTTTCGCCAAAAATGTTTGAAGATTTAGCTTTCTTTGCTCGTAGCGATTTATCTGAAATTCGTTTACATGAAAAAAGAATTCAATTTTTATTTGTAAAGTCAGCACGAGTGCCCCGAAAAGATTTCATTGCGATGTATCAAGATAACATCACCAAAGTTAAATGGATTGACTCTTTAATGAGCGGTAAAAAATACTCTAAAAAATCTTTGGAGCATATCAAGCCAGATGTAGTCATTGCTCAAAAAGCAATTAAAGCTGTTGAGGAAAGAGTTGGTTTAAGCATTAAAGATATCAAAGAGATTAACCGTGCTATGTCTATGGGCGAAACCAAGATGAGGCGAGCGAAGAAGGACATGGTTGAAGCCAATCTTCGGCTTGTAATCTCAATTGCAAAAAAATATACAAACAGAGGTTTGCAGTTCTTAGATTTAATCCAAGAAGGTAACATCGGCCTCATGAAAGCAGTTGATAAGTTTGAGTATCGAAGAGGCTATAAATTTTCTACTTACGCAACTTGGTGGATTAGACAGGCAATTACTAGATCTATTGCTGATCAGGCAAGAACTATCAGAATTCCTGTTCATATGATTGAAACTATCAATAAATTAAACCGAGTATCTCGCCAGATGATGCAAGATATGGGAAGAGAGCCTACTCCAGAAGAATTAAGCAAAGAATTGGATATGCCCGAAGATAAGGTTAGAAAAGTTCTTAAAATTGCCAAAGAACCTATCTCAATGGAAACACCGATTGGAGATGATGAAGATTCAAATTTAGGTGATTTTATCGAAGATACAGTCATACAATCTCCGCTGCAGAATGCTACCGAAGGCAGTCTTCACTTTGCAACGGATGACGTTCTATCATCCTTGACGGCAAGAGAAGCTAAAGTTTTGAGGATGAGATTTGGTATTGGCATGAATACAGACCACACTTTAGAGGAAGTTGGAAAGCAGTTTGATGTTACCAGGGAAAGAATTCGTCAAATAGAAGCCAAAGCCTTAAGAAAACTAAGACACCCTAGTCGTTCCAGTCACTTAAAGAATTTCTTAGACGAGTAGGAAGTTTTATTTCCAACCTCCAATGCGGCCACCTAGGTCCCAATGGATCCTGCTCCACATCAACTTGATGCGTCTTTCTACGTAAATTCTTGCAAAAAATCTACTGTATTTTGGCAGCGGTATAAATGATTTGCAGCCCAGCCCATCGATGATCACAAGGATTAGAGAGCCATTTTCTTTTTTAATTACAACATTGTGAGGAATGATATTTTTTGTCAAAACAAGATGAGTTCTCAACCAAGTCTCAAAAGTCTTTAATGCTTCTTGAATCTCTGGGGTCAAGCCTTCTCTAAAAAGATAAGTTTCTAAGGTTTCGGCAATTTCACCATCATTCAAAATAAGCTCAGTTTCAGAAGCGGGTCCTAGATTTGTTTCAACCATCCCATACCACTTTGCCAGATGATTCCAAACAGAAGAATTGATAGGTGAGGAAATAGCTCTTTGATTGTATGCATCCCTTTCGCGCAAATTATCATCGAGGCCAGCATTTTTTCCTAGGCGCTTATACCAGGCTGAATTTTCTTTAAGCTTATCTAAAAGATTTTCATGAAGAACTTTCAAGCATCGCTTTGGATTCATTGGGCTGACATAACATCTCCTGTTTCCACCTTTTGCAAAAGAGCTTACTCCATCTAAGTTAATCATTTAAGAATAATAACCTATGATAAATTTTGAAACATTACTAATGCTTCCCTAAGCGATTAATTCTTATATAATGACTCGCTCTAAAACATCTATGTTTTTGGGCCTGTAGCTCAGTTGGTTAGAGCAGTGGACTCATAATCCATTGGTCGGAGGTTCGAGTCCTCCCGGGCCCACCATTACTTAAAAACTTTTAAAACAATATTTTAAGAGATATATAACTAATTTATTTAAAAGTATAAATTACTTATTAAACATAAAAGTCTTAGGAACTTTTTCAAAGGGAAATTTTTTTCTTGTCACTTATTAAAATAGTTGTAGACAAAATAAAAAAATAGGAATACATTTCGCAAAAATAACCATTCTTTAAGGAGAAAAAATGGCTACTAAAAAACCAGCCGCTAAAAAACCAGCCGCTAAAAAACCAGCAGCTAAAAAACCAGCAGCTAAAAAACCAGCCACCAAAAAGAAATAAGTTTCTTAAGGTAAAAACGGCGGTATTTAGTACCGCCGTTTTTATTTACTGGGTATTTTAACTTACTAGTAGAACTTCTCGAAAACTCCCTCTCATACAGTGATTGGATGCCATCGAGCTTGAGTAAGCCCCGGCATTAATAATGGCAAGATATTTGTGCATTTGTAAGTCTTCTACTACAAGATCCTTATACCAAACATCGAGAGCCTCGTTAATATTGCCCACTACATCATAGGTTGTAAACTTACCGTGATAGCGCTCTAGAATAACCGGTTCAAAGGGCAGCCCATAAAAAGCTGGCTCTATGGCAATGTTAAACCCAGCATTAATACCAACATAATGTTTCTTCTTTTTCTTCTCAGTAAATGTCTTTTCAACCACTAAAATCCCAGCATCTTTCATAATGTATTCTCCCGGCTCCACTTGAATAACTATATCTTTAGAGAAAGATTGCTTAATAATTTTTGACCACTTGTATAAATCTAGTGAGGCATCAGATTTTTGATGAGGCACCCCTAGCCCGCCTCCAATATTAACTCTTTGAATTGTTCCAATAGACTCGATGAATGTATTGGCTCTTTCAAAGACTTGTTGAAGGTTTGCCAAGCTGTCATTGAGATAGCCGCATCCAGTATGAAAATGAACTGTGTTAATCTCGACTCCGCCTTTTTTAGCAATAGTAATAAATTCCTTTAGATGGTTAGAATAAATACCAAACTTAGTTTGTTCCTCGCCTGCGTAGGCAAGCTGGCTATTGTCAGTTCTACTGGTTCCTAACTCAGGATTAATTCTCACCCCAATGCTATGAGTTAAACCGTATTTAATGCACTGTTTTAAAGTAAAAATTGAATCGCAATTTATATGGATCCTTGGATACTTAATTAGAATCTGGAAATCCTTTGTGGATAGAGAGGTTGCGGTAAACGAAATATCCTCTTCCTTGAAACCGCAGGCAACTGCATGTTCAATTTCTTCAGGTGAGCATGCATCAATCCCGCAGACTCTCTGGGATGCCATCCAAGATAAGATCGGCGTAAACCTATTAGACTTCATTGCAAAAAATACTTGCGTGCGCCTACTCATGCCTTGCTTTGCAAATACTTCTTTTATGCGCGAAAGATTTTTTTCAATTCTGTTAAGGGAATAAAAAAAAGTAGGAGCATCGGCCTGCTTGGCCAGATCCTTCACCAGCCTATTTGCAAAAAATAATTGATCCCTTTTATAACAAAGATCTTCTCTTTCCCACCATTGCTTTTCTTTGTAAAGCATAGATTGTTGATCGGCTAAAAAAGCAGGTGCTAAATTTTTATCTTTCTTACCTCGAATAATACCTCTACAATTTTTTGCCCCACAACCGCATTTAAAAATCTTAAAAAGGTAATCCTCTGTTTCGGAATAATCCATATAGAGGTAAGAATTTTTCTTGATAGGCTTAAGGGCAGTTACTTCAAGCTTTTGCATGTCTACATGAATATTTGGATCGCAAGAATGCAAAAAATAGCCTGAGAAGTATGTATCGTGAAGATGAACATTTTTAGAAATTTGCAAAGTATGCTGTTGGATATTATTGACTGTTGGTCCAGCCATCTTTGCAACCAACTCCCCCTTCTGAAATGCTTTTTTAGCAATGACGCCCAAACCTTTGCTCTTTGAAGTTTTATGGATTTCAAAATCACATTTTTTTGGAAACCTTGGGTCTGATCCAAAGGAAGCAGGATATACAGATATATTGGTCGATTTCATATCACCCCCTATAAAAATGAGATTTATAAGGCTTTTATGTAATTAATACAACAATTATTTTTTAAAAATATCTTAGTAGCTTATAGCTAGTTTTCTAGAACGATTCTATTTGCATAGAAGGGCTGATAAGCTTGGTTAAGGAAACTGCCTAGTGCAACAACAAAATTTTTATTATGAATAAAGATATAGATATTATCATTTATGGAGCTACCGGTTTCACTGGTAAGCTTTGTGTTAAATATTTTCAATCATTAAAAACCTCGGTAACTTGGGCAATTGCTGGTAGAAACATCACCAAGCTGCAGAAAGTTGCCAAGCATAACCAAACAGAAGTAGAAATTTTGATAGCTGATTCAGATGATGAAAGTGCTTTAGATCAACTAACTTCAAGAGCAAGGGTGATCTTGTCTACCACCGGGCCTTTTCACAGATATGGATCTAAATTGGTGGCATCCTGCATCAAGAATCACGCTCATTATGTAGATATTACAGGTGAAAATTTTTGGGTTAAGGGCTTAATAGAAAAGCATCATGCAGAGGCGTCAGCAAAAGGCATAAGGATTATTCCCTCCTGTGGATTTGATTCAATACCATCTGATTTGGGAGCTTTTTTTTCAGCTAAAGCTGTTGGTAAGCCAATTAAAAGAATCGAATCATTTCATTCATATGAGGGCGGCGCATCTGGAGGAACCCTTGAGACCATGTTTTCTATGGCAGATTTGGATCTCGGAGATGATCTTACAGACCCTTTTTTACTTAATCCAAAAGACTCCTATTCTGAGCAGCAAAGGCAACTTAGTTCTGACAGAGTAGGTATTGCCAAAAAACCTCAAATCAATGCATGGTCAGGACCCTTCATTATGGCCACTGCAAACACCAGGGTTGTTAGAAGGACTGAGGCTTTACTAGCATTAAGACAGGAATCTTATGGTGCTGATTTTACATATCAAGAGTATGCCTTTCATAAAAGCTGGATCAGCGCAGTCAAATCCCTTGTGCTGACTGGTTTTTCTGTGTTGGTCCTTCTCTCCCCATTAAAAAGACTTGTGAAACCCTTTTTGCCGAAGCCTGGTGAAGGGCCCTCTGAGACTATTCAAGAGAGTGGGTGGTTTGATTGCAAATATATAGTTGAAACAGATGATGGCTCTCTGTCTGTATTCAATATGAATGGCAAAGGAGATCCAGGCTACAAAGTGACCTCAAAATTAGTTTCTGAATGTGCACTTTGTTTAATCGAGGATGAAGATGCTCTCCCAGGCGGAAAAGGTTATGGAGGCATACTAACCAGCGCTTCGGGCCTAGGTAATCCTTTGATTGCTCGGCTGAGTAAAGTGGGAATAAATTTTAATGGCCCACTTTGATTTTTTGGATAAATCACTTAATCTAAAAATTAATAGATTATCTAAAAACTGTACATGAAACTATATATACTTTTCGCTATCTTTTTATCCATGAATTTATTTTCTCAACCCCTCAATGATCCTAGTGATTGGAGGGGCATAACCGATCAAGTGATGGGCGGACTATCAGAATTAACCATCCAGCATGATGATGGTGTTTTTTATATGAGTGGAAATGTTTCGACCGATAATAATGGCGGATTTGTAAGGCTTTCCAATAGAATTGATATTAATAACAATGATTTCGTAGGTATTAGATTTAAAGCAAGAGGAAATAATGAGGCTTATGAAATCCATGTCACTCTCAAGGGGCTAAAAATTCCCCCATGGTCTTATTTTAGCCAGTCATTTGATGTAACAAATGAATGGCAAGAATACGAGATATTTTTTAGAGATCTAAAAAGAAGTTCTGGTTATTCAGCAGCTTCAATGAAAGCAAAAAATATTAGAGATTTAAGCATAGCGGGGTTTGGAAGAGATTTTGAGGTGGATTTAGCCATTAAAGAAATTAGCTTAATTGCAAATTGAATTAATCACTTTTCTCTTTTTCAAATTCTTTTAAGTATCTTTCATAATCTTCCCACTCATGGGGAGTTCCAGCTCTGGGTCTCTGAATATTACTTGCACGTTCAAGGGCTTTAGTGGAAAGCTTGCTAGGGTTTTCTTTAAAAATTTTTCTAAATGTCTGTTGAATTAAGTTTTTCATCTTTCAATAATCTTTATTAGCTTTTTCATGAAGCGCTTTAAAGTTTTTGCGGAATCTTTTTCATTAAAAGCTTCAACGATCTCCGAATGCGAGTAACCATCCCAAAAAGTTATTTGATGAAAATCTTCAAGCTTTATTAGCTCTATGGAAGCAGAGTCTGGATTACCTGAATCTATTATATAAATTGAAATTTGTTTTTCATCCAGCTTCATGCCGATGTTTTGATAACTAGAAAAATATGATTTATAAAGATTTTCAACTCTTTGATTGAAGCTAAAAGACGGCATTACACACTTGAATCCAACTGAGTTATTTAGAAGATGTAGAATCCCTCAAATTTTTAATCTTCTCTAAACTAATCCTATCTTTTAAGCTCATCACTAAAGCTGCAATGGATAAAACCAAGATTGCAGTTGCTTCTCCCAACACAACAAAAGCATCCATTTCTTTACTTTGCATAACTATCAGCCTACAAAGTGCTGTAATAGCAATAATGATTGGCAAGGTCACAGGAATTCTGTTGGTGCTGTAAAAAGCTCCAACCATTCCAATGATTTCAACATATATAAATAACATGAATAGATCAGGTAGAGTGATCGCTTTAGCCAAGAACATGTCATATATATATAGGGCTGATGCTATGCAAGTGGCAATGCCAATAATAGCTAAGAGCAATTTCTCACTCGCAATGGTTGTCCAATGCAATCTTTTATCAAGTTGAGATTGTTTATTTTCCATGTCTTAATCATACCAAATGAATCTTGAATTAAAGATATTTTTTAATTTTTTGTTTTTTTTCAAGTTAGAATTTTATGAATAAATATTTATTTTTAGTAAGCTAGAATAAGTGAATTAATTTTTAATAGATCTTAAGTATGATACTTACAAACAAAAAAAGAATTGAAAGGTTTGTCAGCAATGGATGGTGGGGAGAAGATACCTTATATTCTATATTTCAAGAGGCTTTGAATGCATGCAGCGATCAGGAAGCCTTAGTTGATCCAGAAAATCGTCTAGTAATTACAGGCGATATTCCTCAGAGATTATCTTTCAAGGAAATCAATGTGATTGTTGAGAAATATGCAGCCATTTTCTATGAAAAAGGTCTTCGGAAGGATGATATTGTTATTATTCAATTGCCCAATGTTGTAGAGCTACCCATGATTTATTTGGCTCTATCAAAACTTGGAATAATCTGCTCCCCTATTCCTATGCAATATGGAGCGTTTGAAATTGCCAGTATTGTCAATGAAACTAATCCAAAAGCTTTTATTAGCATTGCATCATTCAATGGCAAGGCTCATGCCAAAGAATTGATCTCAAGTTTCACCAATGGTGAGATTAAATTTTCATTGGGTGAAGCCGAACACTTCATTGACTTAAATTCATCAGAACCTGGAAGTGAAACAATGAAAAGTCAGCAAGCATATGCACAAGATAATCCCATTTCAGCAAACGATATTTTTACTATTTGCTGGACCTCTGGCACTACAGGAACTCCCAAAGGAGTCCCAAGAAGTCATAACTTATGGTTGCCAATGGCTAAAGCTGCTGCATTTGTCTCAAATACAGAGGAGGGTGATGCATTGCTCAATCCATTTCCAATGATCAATATGGCCAGCATAGGGGGCTTCTTGTTTAACTGGCTCTTATGCAAGGGAAAACTTGTTCAACATCATCCATTTGACCTCAATGTTTTTTTAAATCAAATTTCCAATGAAAATATTAAATATACAATTGCTCCTCCTGCAATTATGAATATGCTTCTAAATAATCCAGCCATACTTGATCAGCAAGATTTAAGCAGCTTAAGATGTATAGGCTGCGGAGGGGCGCCATTATCAGAGTGGATGGTTAAAACTTTTCAAAACAAGTATGACTTAACAGTTCAAAATATCTTTGGGTCTAATGAGGGAGCAACATTGCTAAGTTCTCGCAATGAAATAGATGATCCAAATTTACGAGCTAAATATTTCCCTCGCTTTGGAGTCGATGGGTTGAATTGGA